>Ga0179593_1579545_pt1 | contig 32117 bp, 48 predicted proteins | sample CZODoug2_1_08_16_FD_185931 | JGI IMG/M metagenome (GOLD analysis project Ga0179593, IMG submission 185931) | Vadose zone soil fungal communities from Angelo Coast Range Reserve, California, USA - CZODoug2_1_08_16fungal (PacBio error correction) | ecosystem: Environmental > Terrestrial > Soil >...
GCATAAAAAAAAGAGGGCAAACCAACAAGAGGGAGGAAAAAAGATAGAATAAAGGTCCGGACCCTATTTCGACCAGTTAAAAAAAGGAGAGAGGAGGGAAAAAAAAGTAAAAAACTGGGATGGGAACAAGGGGGCGTGGGTACGCCAAACCAAGGGGGGGAAGGGAGAATCTCCGGCGACTAATGTAAGGGCGGAAAAAAACCGCAAAAAAAACAGTCGGGGTGGTCGGGCCCGGCAACGTGGCTGGGAAACAAAGAAGTCGATCTCGGGACAGCCGCCTCAGAGGGCAAAAAAGGCCAATGTCTGCCCAAGAACCGAGAGGGGGGGGAAAGCCAAGGGGGAAAAAAAGACACAAGGAACTGGAAAATGAGAGCAAAAGAAAAGGATGCGCCAGCGGTACGCTGTGGTCCCGCTCAGGAACTTGCAAATTTTTGGTCAAAAAGAGTGGCAGGAAGGAAGAACGGAGGGGACGGGCCTTCAAAAAGACTGAGTCGGGGAACACCTCAAGCAGAACGAGAGGGAAGTGGGGAGGGCGCTTGGACAAGACGTCAGAAGTTACAACAAAACTTATACCCAAATGCATGAGGACGGGGGGGCCCAAACCTTCCCAAAAACGAAAAGTAGGAACGGGTGGCCTCTGTCGCAGCGACGATGGGGAGCCATGGAAGCCAATACGCCGTGCGAATGGAACTTCCGGGCGAGGCCCGAAACGAAAAAAGTACAAACAACGTGTGCTACCGCGACGCAAGCCAGAGGAAAAGGAAAAAAAGGAGGAAAAATGCCCAGCAATCCTCCATACCACCGCGTGTGCCACGATGAAGGAGATCAGTCGAAAAGGAGGATGTGAAGCATCGCGGAGGTTCCGTCAAGGAAGAACCAAAAAGGAGGACGCGAAGAACGTTCGGGGGATGTGACAAAAAAAAAAACAGAGCCAGGGTCGGTGGTGGTTTGTCTGAGAGGAAAACGACACCAGGGACCGGCCTGTCCAGACCACACAGCTGCATCCGGAGGACGGGAACCCGAAACGGGAAAATCAAAATGGGGTATGCTCGTATGAAGGGTCGGAACGCAACAAGAAATTCGGATAACAATCAAAAACAGGCCACACACCGTGCGAGACGACAGAGGACAATCGAAACCCGGAAGCGGAGAAGGGATGAAAGGGGGGGGTGCGAGTCCAATCTGAAAGCGAGTGGTCGAGGGGAGGAAGAAATGGCGAAAAAGGGTCAAACTATCGCGAACAAGCTTCGAAAGTCGGAAGACCACCAACTAACGATAAAATCTCAGAGAAGAAGAAAAAAAAGCAGGCTCGATGCAAGGGGGAAAGCCTCGACCGAGAAGAAAAAAGGGTGGATCGGGATATCCAGCCGAGCGGGACAAACTTGGGAGAAGATGGAAGGAATGGGGGAAGGCCTGGCTGGCCATGTGCTGAGGGCAAAAAAAGGGGAAAAAAAGGGCGTGCTGCGCATGAATGAAGGCGTGAGGCACCAAGGGGGGGAGCAAAGCGGGACCGGAAAATTCTTGTGGGGGCGGGAGGGATTAAGACTATTTATTCAACAGACCCGGGAAAGGCAAGGAAAAAGGGCGGCAGAATGGAAAGAAAAAAAAGGGCAACAATTCGACGGAGGGGCAGATCCAACAAGAGGCTATGCCTCAGGGTTTCCGGATATCACCGCCTAAAGGGAAAACCAGAAAAACCGGAAAAAAAAGGGCGGCAAAAACGGTCGCGCTAGGGCAAAGAGAGGGACCAAAGAAAAATCCACGCGGCAAGAAGCGCAAAACAAAGGAACAATGGTGGCATGGCATGAGCCGTTGCGCCGGAAGAATCGAAAGTGCAACCTGAGTGCCAGGAAGACCGTAAAAAAAGCTAGAAAGGGGGAAATTGGGAAAGCAGGGGGGGTAGAAAACTGCTCTCGTGACTCAACAAAAAAGAAAGTGTCGCGGTGGGGTGTGGGGAGGGAGAGGTCAGGTAGGAATAGGAGGGGGGGGGGAGACATGATCATGGATTAGGTGGAAGGGAGAGGGAAGAAGAAGGGGGGTAGTGGGAGAAAAAGGAAGAATTGAGGGGACTCGGTTCGCTTCTTTTCATCAAACGTAAAACAAATCAAAAGACCCCACAGGAAAAAAATAAAATCATCTTCATCCGGGAAATCTTCGTCGAAAAAAAAAAACAAATCGTGACACCCACTCTTAAGTCCCTTCACATCCCATAGCCTTGCTAAACAACGAAGTGGGGGGGGGGGAAAGAAAACTAGGTCTTAGAGAGTAAAAACGATGCCTCTTTCTCTGAAGGGGGAGAAAGATGGGAATAAAATGTAAAAAGGTCCCGCTTGTCCCAAAGAAACTTGAATCTCGGCGCAGTTAAGAGTGCGTAGATATCTCAAAAAAAAAAGTGAGTTAGAGGAAATAGATATAAGAAAAAAAAAAGATTCAGACAAGGGGTGGTGTCGCGGGAAAAACCCGGAAAGAAAGGAACGAAGGGGAAAAAAAAAAAAACATAGGGCAGTAAAGCGCGCAGCGGCAAGGGGGAGAGGAAAAAAAAAAAAGACCCGGGCTGCCACGTACGTGGGTCAAAAATGGAAAAAATGAAGTCTTGTGCAGGAATGCGTGGGGGGGGTGACAGGAAAGTCTTGTGGGGTGTGTCAGAGAATAGGGGGGATCCAGAGGACAGCCGTCAGGTCTGGCGAAGGGGGGTGTTGGGGGGGGGGGGGGTGTACGGATTGATGAACCGAAAGTTAGGTCGGGAAAAACCATAAAAGAAAGTTCCCCCTCATAATTAAAGATAAAAGGGACAGACCAAGCAGGGGAGTAAAAAGGGGGGGTTGGGGTGAAATCAGACAGAGCGGGAAAAGAAGCCCTCTGATTGAGGGCCCTGGAAAGAAGGCAGGTCCTGGTACGTGTAGGACCGCGGGAAATTGAAAAAAACAAAAAGTCGGCCAACGGTTGGATCTACATGACAGGGGGAGTTTCGACAAACTGGGGGGGTGTCCTAACCTGAACTAAAGCGTATCGCCAAGGGAGGGGGGGGGTAAGCTTGGCCTAGCGCTAACGATCAAAAAAGCCCGAGTCTTCCTCGGGGTACTTAGGCAAGCTAACGGGGGGTAAAATATCCACTAAAACACTGGTCTTCCCCACTCTCAATTATGGGGGCTGCTCATTGTGGGAAACTCCGTCAAACGTGAGTCCAGGCAACTTTCCAATTGAACGAAATAGGGGGAAAAAGCGGGAAATGCATCGGTGAGAAATACATAGGCCACGAGATTGGGAGCGACACCCCCAAGAGACTCTGGGGGGGAAGGCCCAGCACACGACGTGGGTCTTATTCATGTCGCAACGCAAGAAGAAAGTAGCAGAAAAAGTGAGAAATCTCTCGAAAGGGGTGCCCAATATCCGATCATGCACCACAGGTTGTAAAGGGGTCATCAATGGAGTAGGCCCCGGGCGTCGAACACTTGACCGGGGGAGGCGAGGGTAATCGAATTGCTCAAAAAGAACGCGCATTCAATCGGGGGCGGAGCGGTCCCCAAAAGTTGGGGTTGGAAACAAGAACGAGAAAGCGAGTCCTTCCCTCGCGGAGAAAAACCAAGCATTCGAGGGCTACAGGATGTAGCGATAGAAGAAGGCTCGCGCAAAAAAGAAGCGAAGAAGTCCCCCGGGAAGGAAAACGGGGATTCGGGGGAGGTCCAAGATCGATCGCAGCACACAAGAATCAACCGCGAAAATGGTGACAGGGGTCGCCAGATCTTCGGGCTATGGGGTATGGTTGGGGGGGCCGGGTCGGAGGGTGGGCAGGAAGAAGAAATGCAACTAGATCGTGTCGAGTGCGAACAGGGGGGAAAGATTAACATGCGGGAAAACAGCTTTGTGGTTCTTGTGGATCGGAGGGGCGCGACCACCCATGGGGAGGCTCCCCGAAAACCTCTCTTGCTCATAGGGTGTGAATTGAGAACCAGAACGTGGAGGAGATGGGGGTGGGGGGATTGGGAGACTTCCATCCCAGGTCTTGGTGGAATGGGGAAGCATGGTGAGTGTGGGGGGGGGGGGTGCAAACGGGGTGTTGGGGGTCGGCAACCATCCGGCTGTGGGGGCAAGGAAAGACAGTTGGACTCGACAGACCTGACCCTTAGGGGATTGCGGACGTTACTCGGCGAACGCACAGGATGTAAGAGGGAGGGGGGTCACTCTTCACTTTTCTCCCCGTTGGTGGCCAGGGAGGACGCGGACCCACGCCCGAGGGCCACGAAACTCTGAGCGGATGGTTGAAACAGTAGTGGGGGGTGGTGTGGAGTGGTTGTTGCCTCAATCCCTTGTAGACTCGTCCACTTGATTGGGTGGATGGAAGGCTACAGGGATGAGTCCGCCAAAAAGGGGAAGTAAAGCCGGAAAAAGAGGGGGGGTTGGGGGAGTAGGGGAAAGAAAGGGATGTGGCTAAACGGGGGGGGGATAAGGTAATCCGGGACCCCCAGGGATGGGGCAAGTTACGGGTGGACGCGTGTGGGGGGGTGAAAAACTGTGAGGAGGACGAACATTTCGTCTTCGGGAAGCTTGGGAGAGGGGACAAAGTGACTTAACCGTGAAAAAAAAGCCGGGTACCAAGGCTCAAGAACGGCCCCGGGGAGGGGGTGAGGAAGACGCTGAGAACGCACGGGGGCCCCCTGAGAAAGGAGTCGCGAAATACGAGGGCCGGAAGGCCGAAAAAGCAACGTTTGCTGGTGCCGCACGAAAAAAAGGGAAGGAACGCACTCCAACAGTCAAGCTTTTTGTTCAAAGGAAGCAAAGGAAAATAGGACTCCGGGATATCTCTCGACCCGCCGTGTTCCCCTGGGCTCTTACCCAGAAAAAAATTCAAATTTGGGGTGGCTTTTGCTTTTTAATCTGGGGGTCCGTAGACCCAGTTCACCAGGGTAGAGAAAACCTGGGGCAAAAATGGGCCCGCCACAGGGAGCGTCCCGCTCAAAAGGCATGCAAAGCCGAGTGAAAAAAAAAACACAAAAAGGAGGGAGGAAGGAACAGAATATAGCAACTCATGCCGGGACCTATGGGCCAAGAAAGGATTCCGCGGTCAGACAGGGCCAAGGAAAGGAAAGGACATTGTCGGTGGGAGGTACGAGGCCGGTGGCTCGGAGTTTCAGGGGGAAAAAGAGTATCTAAAGGGGAGGTCAAGGCTCAAGAAAAAAAGGGCAAGGGGGTGGTGTCGGGGGGGGCCTCGCGCAACGGCTGGGACGGAACTCGACAATTCGCTCTGACAGAGGGGCCAGGCTCAGGAGGTGCAGGCACGGGCTGTAAAAAAAACAAAAAAAAAAAAGGGAACTGGGAAAGAACTGGAAAGGAAACGAGGGAATGTTCAGGGGAGCCACAGCACGAAGAAAAGAATGCCTTGCTCGGGTAAAACCTTACATAACCTTGGGGATGCAAAGGTGGTCGGGGGGGGAAAAATGGTCTCAAAAAAGAGACGGGGGGTTCCTCTTGCCCAAATCCTGTGAGGAAGCAAGAACCTGAGACAAAAGAAGGGGGGCAAAGAGATAGGAAAAGAAAATGGGAAATACGTTCATTCACACAAAGGGTGAAATGCAAAGGGGTCGGGGGTGCCCATGTCACAGAAAGACCCACACAGGGGCGGTTGGCGCGACGGTGTCATAAAAAGGGCGCACAAGGGAGAGTAGGAAAACCAAGAGGTAAGGGGGGGCCAGCGCCGGATGGGCCACGCCATAAAAAAATGGACGTAAGGGCAAATCAACACGAGACTAAAAAAAGGTCCATGGTAATACTCCAGACCAAAAGGGAAAAATGGGGGAACTGCTTTCCAATTGAAAACCAAGTAAGTCCCAAAATAAGGGCCTAAGCGGGGGGGGGTGGGGGGGAGGACGGTCCCCAGGCTATAAAAACTTCCCCAACAGAGGAAATCAGGGGAGAGGCCGAATATAAGTCAATACCAGATCCGTTCCTCAAAGATGCAGACCAAAAAAAAGAAAAGAAAGAAAAGACTGGACAGCCGGAGGAGAAGTGGGTAGCGGAAATCATGGGGGGTGAAGAGCAAAAAGAAGCGAAGGGGGGGGGGCTTTCGGGAACTATCTGGCAACGCGAAAAAATGCGAGGGAAGCGAAAAGTGAAGTCGGTAAACCTCAGTCTGGGACAGGGGTAGAAGAGGAAAACGGAAACAGGCCATCTGATTCTGGAACAGCGAAACGAGATAACAGGAGGGGGAATTGCGAGAGGATAAAAAAAAGAAGGGGGGGGGACGCATGGTTCGAAACCCTTGCCCGGCCGAATGGCAAAGGCGAAGCGGTGCGACTAGGAGATGGAATCGGGAAAACCGTGGAAGGGCGCCCGGATTAAATGGATGAAGCCAGTGGCAGAAGGGTCAAAAAAAGATCAGGGGGGCTGGGACAAGTGCTCTTTCCTATTTCAAGAACCGGGGTCAAGGGGGCACGGGAGGGCTAGTTCCCGACAGATGTTGGGGAGGGACAGGATAAAAGAAGAAAAGTTCTCTTAAGATTCATGGGTCGGTGAGAAATTCAAAGGAAAGGGTGGTCAGAAGAGCAAGAGAATGTGCCCAAACCACCAATCGCCCAGCTCAAAGACGGAAGGGAGGTTTTAAGGCCATATGGGCAATCGAACCATAAAAAAGGCACTAAAGCTCTTCAATCTCAAGACCTCGCACCAAAACAAAGGAGGAGAGCAGGTTGGGCCGGCAAGAAATCAGAGGCAAAAATGAAACTCAAAAGGAACGACTCTCAAGCCGTAAGCAAAAATTGGGGATGAAGGAATGGGGTCGATAAACGATGAAGAAAAAAAAAAAAAACCAAGACAGGGTGCTGTGGGACATGGAAACAGGATGGACAAGGCCGGGGAGAAAGAGGGAAGAACGCGAAAAAAAGGAGGGGTCACAATACAAAGCCGAATGGAGGCGGGGATATCAGAAACCAGAACGCAAAATTCGAAAAAAAATAAAAACAAGAAAGGAGAAAAGCAAACAGGGGTTAGGGGAAAGGTGGTGGAGGGGGGGGGGGGAAGAAAAAAAGAACCAAAAAAAAGGAGGGGGAAGGACGCTTTTCCACGAAAAGGGGTCTCCGGAATAAAAGGAGGCGAAACGGGGAAAAAGGGGGAGGGAGACGCGCAAAAAAAAAAAAAAGGAGGGGATAAAGAGAGAGATAAAATACGCCCGTCCAACAAAAAAAACAAGATAGTGAAGGAACCACGCACGAAAGCCGAAAAAAAAGGTGGAGGAAAGAAAAAGAAGAAGCCGGAAAAGCAGCGGCTTGAGTCCAAACAAAGAAGAAGACTGGCAGGGAAATTGGATAAACAGTTGTTAACTGCCAGGGGAAAGGACAGGGGAAAGAGGGTTAAAAAATGAAAATCATCAAGGGACCCGTAGGGGAGTTTTGAAGGGGGGAAAAAAGACAGGGAAGAAAAAGACCTCTCTTGTGATACCCTCAGATAATCTCGCAAAAGGTCCAACAACAGAAAGGAAGTCGGGGGGTGTGGGTGGGAACATCGAGGGAGAGGAGAGGGAGTCGGGCGCAACAGTCCCACGGCCAATAAGGAAAAATGGTGTAACTGTTGGGGAGGTGGGGAAGAAAAAAAGAGGAAAAAACACCGCCCAGCACAAGGAGAAAAACGGGAGGACAAAAGGGTTTTTCGCTGTCCCTTGCATCGGAAGAGGGGAATAGGACTGGTCGTGGTTAAAATGGGTCGATGGGTCCAAGAAAAGGTATAGACGGTGAAAAAAAAGGCCTCTTGTCCCTTTTGGGGGGGGGTTAAAAAAAAAAGAAAGGGAATGGGGGTCGGAGCATGAGATCAATAAAGGGAGTCCCCCCGTCGAAAAGCAAGAGAGGAACTTGTCAGTCGAGATGAAAAGGCAAAGAAGGAACAAACAGATTGCAGCGTGCTGGAAAAGTTCAGAAAAAGAGTGAAAGAACAATCTAGAAAACATGCAAAAAGGAAAAATCATGCCTCGGTTTGGGCACGGGAGAAAGCCAAGAAGGAAACGGATGTCATGGGGCAACGGGCCAAAAGGAGAAAAAACGGTCAAGTTCTCACGAAAAGGGCAACAAAAAGGGAAAGTAGGAAAAAGCCCCTCCTCGTTTCTAAGGAAGGGAGGGGGGAAAAAGGGAGAATCAAGGAAGGATTGGGAGGGGACTCAAAGGGGATTTAAAATCAGCGCGGCACGTGGAGAGGGGGGGAGGGGAAGAATGTGGAAACTAAGCAGCAAGTCTGAGGTTCAAAAAATGAAAAGTCGAGAAAAATACTCCGGCCGGGGAATTGGAGGCAGAAAAAAAACTTGGGGGAAAGCCGGGTGAAAGAGGGAAAGAAGACGATCGAAAGCACGCCAGATATAAAAGGGTTACCGAGAAAAAGAGGGGGGAAAAAGAAAAAACAAAGGGGAAGACCCGCAGAAAGGACAAAAGGGATAAGAAATGATGCGGAGAATTGTTGAGGAACGGAAAGGCGAGAATGACGAGATCTTCATCTCTCGATGCAGCTGGGAAAGAAAAGACAGGAAGCTAGATGGACGAACAATAAAACCGGGAGAAAAAGAAGAGCGCGGCTCGCAGGTGACTGTTGGGGTGAATTCGGAACCGAAAAAGTGGATGAATTGGAAGACAAAGGGTCACCATGAAAAAAAAAAGGTTGGCCAAAAGAGGGTGATATGGCGGGCTCCAGTGCTGGCCAAGCCTGAGGGGGGGAAGACGGAACTCGTGGAGGGGGAAGGAGGTAATTGTCAAAAGAAAACCAGTGAAAGCAGAAGATGAAAAGTGTGGGGAAAAAATTGGGGGGGACAAAAAAGGCTGAGTGTGCAACCTTGGTGGAAAACGCCTGGGGACTTTGACGGAGTGTCACTCGCATGAAAGAAAGTTTGGGAAGGAAATTGGGGGGGGGGAACCGAAATCTTGATTGCTCAGCACCCGAAATCTTGATTGACAAAAGAGAAAAAAGGAAAGGGGAAAAGGGGGTGTCAACCGCAAGAGAGGGAACCCACGGACAGGAAGATCGTGGAAAAAAAAAGACAAAAAAAGAAAAATCGCAAAATAAAAAATTTGAAAAGGGAGGGACTTACGAGGGAAAATCCAGGTCAGAAAAAATTGTCCCTAAGTAGGTTGTCCAGTAGGGCCTGGGAAGGTGGGGGAGGAGACCGGGAAAAGAAAAAAGGAAACGATGGGGCCTGGAACTGAATCGACTGAAAAAAACTAAGGGACCGACAAAGGGGCAGGAAAAGCCAACTCGAAAGCTCTTGGCACTGCTAAGCCCGAATAGGAAAGGGCAATATCAACACGCGCACCAGAGGGGAAAACCTGGCAAGACACGGGGGGGAAAAGGTGGTAATGGGGAAGGAAAAGAAAAGTGCCTGACCCCCTGTGGAAAGAAGGGGGGAGATACCAGCGGGGCCAGGAAAGGCTATCCTCGTAAAAGCAAAAAACACCAAGTGTATTACAATATCGGCCATTGTTGGGGGTGGGGGGAGGACCGGCCTTTGAGAGGGGAACACCAGATACAAAAACCAAGATAGACTGAAATTACCGCATAAACTTAAAATTGGAAGGGGGAGGGGAAGGGGAAGGAATACAGGGCACGGGCGATAGGAGTCCGGAGGAGGGGGGGGGGGGGAGGAAAAGAAGGAGCGAGTCTTTTTTGTGGTCGTGGCTAAAGCGGGAAGGGGAAAGGGACAGATAAGTCTAAGAGAATTCTACATGTAAAAAAAAGGGGGGGGGGAGGGGGGGGGGGGGGGGGGGGGGGGGGGGGGGGGGGGGGGGGGGGGGGGGGGGGGGGGGGGGGGGGGGGGGGGGGATTCGGCAAAAATTTTAAGACCATAAGAAAAAATTCTTGCAAAAACGGCACTTCAGACTTAAAATGTTCTTAATTAGCACAAATTAAAGGGGACGGGGAGAAAAAGGTGAAAAAAGAAGTGATGAAATGGGGCCTCTCGGCAGTGTGGAAATTTGGCTCGGGGGGGAGGGTTGTGTCAGGGGGTCCAAATCCCTTGAAGGGGGGGGGGAAATCAAAAAATAAAAAAAAAGACGAGCCTCACATAATAAAAGTTAGTCGAAAGTGTAACCGGAAAGAGGAAAATCTGTCACCAGTTTCATCTGCAAACGATGGTGGGGCCCAATTGAAAAAAAAATTCATTGGCGATTATTGTGCGCGCCTCAAATTAAACCGGCGGACAGGGGAAGAAACTTGAGGAGAAACCATGCCAAGAAACGCCCTCAAGGGGGTAGATGCCTAAGACCAGATCCCCAAAAAAAAGAAAAAAAAAAGCGAATGGAAAAAAAAAATCCGATTGAACCCGGTGAAAGAAAAAAATTCACCAAAAGACCAAAAAAAGGCCGGTCGACCGCGTGTTTGGTAGGTCCGAGAAAAAAAAAAGAAAGCAAGAGACTGGAGGCAAGAGACCGGGCGGGGGGGGGAAAAAAAGGATGCGGCGGCAATGAAAAGGGACCTGGAATCAAAATAAAATCGACAAGGCCAAACGCTAAAAAGCCCCAAATCCAACGGGCAATCCAATTCGGGGGGAGGGGGGAGAAGGTGGTGTGAGGGGGAGTAGTCTTGGAAAAGCTGGGAATTGGGTCAAGGGTCACTGAGAGGGGGGACCGGCAGTAAGTATAGAAGGAACAAACGGAAGGACAAAAGAAAAAAAGAATGGAAGGAAAAAGAGAGACCACATCGAGAATTAAGACGGCTTCTCTATGGGGAAAACCGAAGAAGAACAAAGTAACCCCCTGGAGAGCAAGGGCAAAAGAGGATATGAACCCGATCTTGGGTACTCCAGGTTGGGCCCAAAGGGAGGAAAGAAGTGGGGAAGGGGAAAAATCTAAGGGCAGGGGAGCGAAGACGCCGTTATAACTCGTGATGCTCCAGGAGGACCGTGAAATTAAAGAGGGGAAATTCCGTGGGAGGAGAACTTCAAAGCGGAGAAAGGAGGGTCAAAAAGAAAATTCTCTTTCCTGGGTCTTCAAAAAGGGTCATGGGCAGGTTTAAAGGATGGTACCCTGAATGAGGTCCCGGGCGACGAGTAAAGGGGCAAGGAACTTAATCTTCTCGGCAGCCAGGGGGGACTGGATAGTGGCCGAAAAAACAATTCCCCTCCTGGAAAAAAAGAGTTTGCAAAGAGGAGGAAGTCGGTCTATCTTCCTCCAAAAGTGGAGAAAAAAAACTCACAATCCCGAAAAAAAAACAAAAACACACCTGGGGTGAATGTACGAAAATCAGGACTGGCGTAGCCATCGAGGGGCAAAAAAAACGCAGCCAAAGGGGTGGCACGTGATCAATGCAGAGATTTCCTGGGTCGAAAGAAAATCGAGAACAAAAAAGAAACACATGGCTGTGGGGAGTTCTAGAAAGCTGACGGGGGGAAACGGGGAGGCAACCGGGAGAGGTCTGGAGACGTCCAAAATCAAAAAAGGGAAAGGGACAGTGAAACCCATAACAACTCGGGGGGAAAACAAGACGGCGGCAGAGAAAAGGAGGGAAAAGAACTCGTGGAGGGGAAAATGGTGGCTGGAAGAAAAAAAATCGCACGTAAGGAGGGAGGGGCAAAAGTCGTCCGCGAGGCTTTGGACCCAAACCTGGGGGGGAAAGGGGAAGATAGCAAACAAAGGAAAAGTATAAGGAAAAGAGAGAGAGCTAAATAGAAAAAACCTAAGAAGAGAGGGGGGTCTGCCGCCCGCACTAAGGCAAAAAATTCGTGAAAACCGGGGAAGGAGGAAGCCCAAAAAGGGGTTCTACAGACAAAAAACTTGAGCAAAGAACGGATCAGGTGAGTGGTGTGACACAACTTTAGAGGGGGGGACAGTAGTTGCCCGATTGAAGAGCTAGGCCGTCAGAGGTCGAGGGGGTGACGAATGAAGGGGAACTGGCCCAATGGGGTCGTACACGAGGAAACCCAGAGGATGCAAGTCGGCCCTGGTTAAAAAAAAATGAAGGGGATGGGGGTTGGGGGGGAGGTATCAAACATCGAGAAAAAAAAATCATCAGCATGAAAAGTGGACCGGCAAAAGGGGTGGGAAGGGGGGGAAAAAGGAAAGGGGGGCAAGTATCCGGAAATCGCCGGACACAAGGAGGGGGGAAAACGCTAGGAACCAGTTGGGTAGTCGTGGGAAACGATTGGGTAATAAAATGGTTGAGGAGGTCCCGAGAGGGGAAAAAATATCGGCAAGCCGGAAAAGGACAGGGGGGGGGGTGGTGGGGGCAAAAGGTTTATGACGTCCAGAAAAACCTTGGGGCACCCCGACCGATGATTACTAAATCTGAGGGAAAGCAGTCGGGGAAAAGACCGCCAGGCAAAGCAGGGACCAGTGAAGAGTGTTGCGTCTCCTTCAAATGACGGAAATAAAGGGAAAAGCGAAGACCCTGTTAGGAGGAGCCCCGGACATTGGGACAGAGAAAAGCAGGCGTAGGTTGGCAAAAAACAGCCTTGGGAAAAGAACAAAAAAGAAAAGAACCTCACGTTACGACGGGAAATCCGAAAAGAGAAATCAAGAAAAAGAAACCTGGCTCATCCCTCTGGGGAGAATGAGGGGGTTGGGGTGTAAACCTTTTTCCTTAAAACACAAGTCAAGGGGGATCATGGTATATCAAGCTGACAAAACAAGGCTACAGAAGCATCAGATCGATCCAGGTGAAAGAGTCTAGAAGCGGGACCTTCCAAATTTGTCAAAGGGAGAAACCTGCCTTCTCATGTGGACTACGAAATGGCGAGAAGCCACGGCTCCGAAAAAAGAGACTAAGGAGGCAAAAAAATCACGAATCCTAAAAAAACCAATAGCATTTGCGAGGGGGAAAAAAGAGCTCTTGCCAATCAGAACAAGGCCCTCGAAAGGTAGGGAGGAAAAAGTGTCGCGAAAGCGTCATACTCAATGCCGCCTGGGGGGAATTTGGGGTGTCTATCTGTGGAAACAAAAGAGGAGGGGGGGAACCGTATCCGGGGGTTCGCCAAGGCAAGAGGAAAGAGTAAAAGCGAAAAAAAAGGGGATGGGAATGCCGGGGGGAAAACCCTAGTAGGGAGAGAACCATGTACCACAATACCAGAAAGGGAGGTTCCTACCATGGGAACTTGAACGGCGCAATGGGGAGGGGTGGTAATGAGAAAATACCGCAGACATTCGGGGTGGGAGATGGCCCCATGTATTCATTTTGGGGGGGGGTGATGAAGTAAGCCCAAGAAAAGGTTTGGGGGGATGGCGGGTCCTCCGAAAGGGTCCAGGGGGGGGGGTTCCATGGCTACTGAACTGGGGGGGGAACGGGGGGAAAATTCAAAAAAGGAAAAAGGGGAACAAGAGCGTCGACAAAACATGAAGTGTGGGGTTGGGGTGGCCTTGGGGAGGGGGGAACAACCAGCGGGAAAAAAGGGGGGGGGACCGCCGGGAAGTCTGAAAACTAGGGGAAATAAGCCAGTTCATTGGGGGGGGGTAAAAAAAAATAGGTTGAAAGAGGGGAGGTCCGTTTGGTATTGGGGGGAGTGGGGGGAAGAAACACACCCTATGGGGTGAAGCCGGGGAAAAAAAAAAGTCCCGGGCCAAAAAAACAGAGCCAACACAAAGAAGGGGGGGACTGAAAAAGCGGGAAAGGTGAAGAGAGCGCAAATCCTGTGGAGCGAAAAAAAATGAAGCAACGCACGCAATTACCGTGACAAGGGAGGGGAGCCGGTCCACCATAATAAAAGGGAAGGAGCCAGTGGCTGGGGGGAGAAGTACAGGTGCCCGAGGGCACCGGAGTCTGTGGAGAATCTCAGATCCGTAAGGAGGCCACCGGGAGCCAGACGAGAAAATAAACAAAAAAAAAATCACAAAAAACGTGAAGTAAGGGAGACCTACACAATCCCGTGGAGGGATATCAGCCGGGAAGAGAGCGGCACCGAGAAGGACCGCCAAGGGAATTTATGGGTAATGAAGAGTCGCACCATTGGAAAAATACCCTTGGGGGGGAGGGGCGCTAACCATTGAGGAGTACCGAGGTAATTTTATCTCAAAAGAAAAACGAAAACCGAGTATTAAAATCTGAAAGACACTCTCCGGGAGAGTGTGACGGGGTACCGCGAAAGTGAGGGGGCCGGATCTCGGCATTATCAATGAAAGAAAAAGGGGGGGTGAGGGGAGGGGGTTACGACTGTGGGGGGGTCTTCTCAGGGCACCGTGGGAGTGAAGAAATTCGCCTCTCATTTAAAACATAGGTGTGTCTTGAGAAGAAAACTTTGAAGGGGGGTTTAGACTGGGAGGAAGACCTTCTCAAAAAGCAGACCATGGAGAAGAAATCGGAAGGGGCCGGCTTGAATTTATACAGACTGTACTTTAATGGGAGGGGTAAAAAACAGGAAAAAAAAAGAAAGAAACTGTGCAACACGAGGGTCAGAAAGGCCTGTGGGGGGGAAAAGGGGGGGGGAAACTCCGGTGCATTTGGGGGAGCCACAAAAAGGTGTGACGGAGTCCTAAAAAGGGGATGTGGAGCAGACGACCCAAGGAACCAAAAAAAAGGGGGAACTCGCAAAGATAAAAGAAGCAAAAGACGGGGAAAGACCAAACCTGCGGAAAACTCGTGGGGGACTCGCCGGAACCCTTTGAAAGGCGGGGGAAAAACACTCTTTGAAGGGATAGGGAGACACGCTGGGAAACACGCGTAAAAAAAGGTCATTCGAGAGGTAACAGAAAGGCGGAAGGAAAAAAGGGGTACCCCGCCAATCACAAGGGGTCTTCCTGCAGAACACGAAAAAGGGCCGAGCTACACCTGACATCGATGGGGACCGGGGTTCATTCAAAAAAAAGCGCCCCGCCGCTTTCGGAAAAAAGTCGAAAGAATGGGGGGGAAGGAAAGGGACGCAAAGGGGATAAAAAAAAACTCCGCATCGGGTCAGAAGACAGGGACCGAGCCCTCGAATAAGCTACTAAGGGAAGTCGGAGTTTTTAGAAGGAAGGCAAAAAGAAACATCCGCAAAAAACTCGAATTCAGCCGGCCCATAGAGGGGTATAGACCGTGGTGGAGGACAGGCAAAATAAAAAAAAGTGGGGAAAAATGAGGAAAAGGAATAATTGTCCGTCGTGTTCGTCACTAAAGAGGGTGCGCTGGGCGCATTAAGAAAAGCTTTCAGAAGGGGGAGGGAGAACTCGATGAGGCGGAGAAACGATAAAAGAAAGGAAGAGCGTGGGAAAAGGATAGGACGGATACGCCCGCTGAAAATAATTTGATAAAATATCTAAAATATAAGCAGGTACGGGGAGGGACACCTCACAAAGTAAATGGGGGGCGAAGGGATCAGGAGTCGGTCTCGGCGAGGCGGTGTAAAACTTGGGAGGGGAGATGAGGCCGGGAGAACAAAGAATACGCCCAGTGTGCGGGAGAGGGCAAAACTTGAAGGCGTCGGGAATTCGGAGGGGGGCCGAAAGTCTTAGACCAATTGACAAAACACGGGCTCAGAATTTCACTGGAAAACGCCCACTAGGTTAAACGACGGGCGGACTGACGAGATCACGCGAAAAAAAGGGTGGGGTCCGGGGAAAAAAGAGCTCCCGAACGGGGTGGAAACCACCATAGAAAACGGGGAGGCCCGGTGCTATGAGGTAGCCAGAGAAAAGGCTTCCGACAACATAGAAAATACCGGCGTAAAAAGTTCAACAAGAGTCACAAACCCTCCCTGGGGGGGGGAGGGGGTCGACCGCCGTTGAGGCGATAGCATCGGAGGGGGGGGGGGTCAAAAAAGAACCAAGTCAAGGAGGAAAAAAAACAAATAAAATTCCTGGGGTTTGCGTCCATAAAATTTTAGAGAGGGCGCGGAGTATAAAGAAAAATAACCCCCAAAAAAAACACTGGGGGGGGGGGGGGGGGGGGGAAAAAGGGGGAGATGCTGAGTACGGGATCACGCCGGAAAAACTTCAGGGGAGGAAAACTGTAAAAGGCAGCCGCAGAAGTCAAGGGGGAAAGAAGGGAAAAATCAGGTCACCCAGCTCGCAGGCAAAAGAATGAAGACCCGGACAAGTCGGAGGAGGTAGATCAAAACAGAAAAAAGCCAGAGAAAAGTCGGAAGTCAAAGGAAAGGCGCGGGGTCAAAAATATATCGGCGCGGGGTGGGGTAATAGGGCAGTCTCAAACGGATGAAAAAGGAGAGCGCCTCAGGGAAAAAGCGCCAAGATTATAGGTTGGCAACCGCGCCCCCCGACGACCTTTTTTAGGGGAAAGAAAATCCTACTGAAGAGGGCGTTGGAGAGTGAGACTAAAAAACCGGTCCGCCAAGACTAAGGGCATCCTTGGCCGGCCGCCGCCGGGGTGTTGAACTAAAGGGGGACAGAGGGGGGGGATGATAAAGAAGAATACGGCCGGGGTATGGGCGGGGGGAACGTAAGGTGGTGTGGCCAAAAAGGAGACAGCGCTCCGAAAGGGGGACTGAACCCGATGGAAATCTCAGGAAATCCCCCAGGGGGAGGGGGGGGGTTTGTTTGGGGGGGGGGGGGGGGAGGTTCATCAAGGGGGTAGCGAAGAGTTCAATAAGAAAAAAAAAAGTGGCCTATCTGGGTACTGGCGGGTAAGGTCGGTTCGTGATCGACGCCGAATCAAGAAAACAACTCAAGGAGGCCTAACAGGCCAAAAGTCTACAATGACAAAACCATTGAGGGGGCGGCTGGTCTTGTCCGGGGCCGGGTGGATCCGCCCGGGGTGACTTGAATGGTTTCCGAGGCTGGGGGGACAAAGAAATGTGATCTCCGGGGGGAAACTCGGGGGGGGAAAAGCGGATAAGGAAAAAAGGTTAGTCAATGGGGAAAGAGACCTGAACCTTCGAAAGGGGAAAAGGGAAAATTGCAGCGTCACTGCCTGGATGTGGCCATAAAAAGAGGGCGGGCCCCAAGGGGACGGACTTTGCCCCGCCGGACCCAGGGGGTGGGGCGGTCGTGAAATAGGCAGCTCCTCGGCGAAAAGAAGTGGGTGGGAAGGGGAAACAAAAGAGAAAAAACTCGCATTCAGGGGGGTCAAAGGGAAGGTAGGGGGGAAGATCAAGCCCAAGTTTCGGACCTGGAACATTGGGCAGAATTTCAAACACTGAGAGTGAGCGGGAGTAGTAGAAAACAGGGGGGGTAATGAAAAGTTAAAAAGACAGGCCCCCTTCTCGAAATGGGGCTAGGAAGGGGGGGGTGTAAAAGGGGGAGTCCCGCGCGATCGGGGAAGGCAGACAATTGCTAAAGTCCAGCGCGTCAATGAAGGACGTCCGAAAGCGGGGGCACCAGGACACATAAGACTTAAGCGGTCCGATGAGCTCCACTTTCCCGAAAGGGCCATTGGGAAAGGACCTTGGTTGTGAGTGACTGGATAAGGCGCATTGAAGACGCCAGATCGAAACCGAAGGGACCACGGGCCCAATGCCGGTCCAAGATCATGGCATCTGGGGGAAAGGGGAAGGAAACTCGGATGTGCCGCTGCAAAAAGGGTGGGGATCGGGAAAAAAGGCGGAGGGGGGAAGGGTAACCGAGGGGGAGATGTGGAGAAACAGTAAGATGGGGGGATTAGGGAGAGGCTAAGAATACATGAAGAGTCGGCCTCGTTACTCGACTTCCAAATAGGAAAAAACAACTCGGTCTACTAAAACGACGGCTAGAAGGTGAAATGGTGGGGGGGACCTAAATAGGGGGATAAAGAAGTGGGGTTTAGTCTGCAATGAAAATTCGTGGGGTTGCAGGCGGTTGCTGGAAAGAAAAAAAAAAAAAAAGAGGGGGGGGGGAGTTAGGTTGGCCTCCGGGACTTGCTGGTCGGGAGACCGTAAAAAATAGGGGGTCTTTTAAAGTGGGCGCAAGTTCGGGAACCAAATCCGGGAAAAAAAGATTGTTAAAACAAAAAAAAAAACTGGCTTTTTGCCACAGGGTGCCCTCATTGGTTTGGGGAAAAAAGGGGGGAACCGTCTGGAATCTTTTTGTGGACCTCGAAGGGAAAGAAGGGAGGAGGAAGACTTGATGTCAAGGGGGAAAAAAGTGGGGGTGGGTTGTAAAACGAACACATAAAGTCAGGAAGGAAAAAAACTGAGCTGGGGAGAAAATGCCCAAACCGAGGGGAACAGGGTCAGTCAGAAGGGAAAGTTGAAACCAAAAAAACCCGACGATCGTCACATCAAGAGGTGGGAGGGGGGAGGGACTATGGGCCCTCCATTTTCAAAAGCAAAAAGGGAAAAAACCAGGGGGGGGTCCATGGGGCTGGGGTCCAAAAAAACGCCCTAGGGACTGGGGGAAGGTGGGTGGAATACCGGGGGGAGGAAACCCCTTACCACTTAAGGGACAACGAGGTGAAGGACGGCCGAACCAGCCACATCAACTGTTTGGGTAATGCCGAAAAATACAATTACCCCAAATGACACTTCCAGGGCCAGGAGGGAGGGGAACGTTCAAACGGAATCCCCGGCCAAAAACGAACGGCGCCGTGACCAAAGGCTATGCAGTTTCTCAGGGGGTAATTCACGAAAAAAAAGCCGAAAAACATTGGAGGGAAAAAAATGGTCGAGAAGAGGACGGGGACAACCGGCATGCCGAATTCTCGGTTCCAAAAAAAAACACAAAGGAATAAGCAGGGAAAAGAGGAGGGGCTTCAAAAAAAATGAGAGGGGGAAACCGCCACCGAGGAGTCGCAAGGGGGGGGCTGGGGGGGGGGGAAAAAAACATGCAAAAATGAAGCAATTTTCCTGGGTAGGGGACTCGCCAGTTGGGGAGAGGTAGTTTCTTGCGATAGCTCCAGCGACTATGGGGACCAATGGGAGGTTTCGGGGGGTGGAAAGGGAGGGACAATGCCTGGGTCAGGTCTTTATCGAATTAGGAAAAGGCTGGCAAAGGACCCTCACGGGCAGGACAGGAGCAACGGAGCGTCCGTGACAGACGGACCGGGGGGGGGAAAATTAAAATGGACGGAAAAAAATGAAGCGCACGAAATGAAAAAGAGGGGGGGGAAGAGGTGGGGAAGGCTCACAAGGAAACTTCAAGGGGGTCAAAGGAGACCTGCGGTTGACCTTTGTCAAAACCAAGGGTTTGGGCGAAGAAAGACCCGAAAATTCCGGGGGAGCAGCGAAACTGCGACCCCAAGAAAACACGATGCCGAAAGGGTAAGGGTAACAAAATAGGTCACATAAGGTCCCCTCGGGAAAGGGGGACATCATGGGGGGTGCCAAGGCACAAAAGCGGTAAAACCATGGTAAGGAAGAGATAGAACTAAAGGGTTAAACCCCGCGGACCCGGAAACGTCACAGGGAACAGGAAGGTCCAGGACTCCAGTAAAAGGATGAAAAAAAGAAAGGAAGAGCTAACGCCCGCCCCCACCACTCAAAGTCAATTGGGGCGAAAAGGCTGAAAACCTTGAACAAACCCAGAAAAGGAAGGACACCAAAGAAATAAACGCAACCAACCGGCCTGTGGGGAGGGGAAAAAGGCAAGAGAAAAAGCTGCCAAACAGGCTTCAGGAAAAAAAGAAAGGGGCGACGGGGGGGAATGAAAATCTAGGAATTTGAATCTCAGTTGGGAATCAAAAAATCGACACTTCCAAACAACAAGAGGCAGAAGAGGGGACCTCAGGGGGAAAGAGGGTCAATCCCGGAGGGGGGGTGTGCGTTTGTGCTAGAAACATTACCAGGGAACAGGAGCAAGGTCGGAAAAATCTTGCAGACCTGGAGCTCCAAAGCCGAAAGACAAAAAAGTCTCCGAAGTTACGGTAAGCCATCTAAGGGCGGCCGAGCGACCGAGAAACGATTCCGGAAGGGCCTTCCCGCCGTGAAAAAGGCGAGGAATCCACGCCCTCGGTACCGCCGGGGGGACTACAGGAAGAGGAAAGAGAAAGGGGAACTGGGGCCAAGGGGGCTTGATAATAACAGGGACAGGAAAGTGGATGAACGCCCGTGAAGTGGGAAAAAAGGGGAATGGGGGAGTCGCCAATTGCCGAGGGCGTGAGACACCAAAAAAAAGGGGAAGTGGAAAACTGGAGGAAGACGGGTGGGGGCCAGATGGTCAGAAAAAAACCGGTTGAATCACGGCGGGGAAGGGGGATAGGGACCGGACCCTGCGGTTGCTCCGGGAAGCTTTCGACGCGACGCATGAAAGGAAACCAAAGGAGGTGCCGCCCTGGGGGTGGTCCGGGTTGGGGGAAAAGGAGCGGACGAGGCACCAAACCCAAAAAAACACACCGGGCCGAAAGATACGGGGACGAGAAGACGACAAAAAACAAGAAAAGAAAAAAGACTAACGGCAAGACCACGCTAAAACCCGGGGGACTGGACCTGACCCGGTGCTGGGATCCACGAAAGAGGACCGACCGAACGTCCCCCACAGCCAATCGCCATGACTGGGGTGCCGGGCTCAAGTGTACGAAGAAGATAAAAACCAACCAAGGGGACATCGTTAGGGGGGGGTTTAAAGGAGACTGAGGGGAGTCTGAGGGGCGCCCCGGGCCCAAAAGGGAAAACCTTCGCTGGTAAAATTCGAAAAGCTCCGGCCAGCGGAAAGAAGAGTAAAACACCAAACACCAAAGAAAACCAAAAAAAGAAGCACGCGGCCACGGCCAGTAGGGCTACGGTGGGGGGTTGCTGGGGGAGATTCAAGGACCGCCGGAAAAAAGGGCAAACACAAAATTGGAAAGAGTCGCGGGGGGGAAACCCGAAAAAGTAAGGATATTAGAGACAACAACCCACAGCTAGAAAGGGAGAAGAGACGGCCGAAAGGGGGAACCTCCCACAAATGAACCCTATATAGTTGGGAAGGAAACCACCCAGAACGACCTTGGCGAACTCGAAGAAGACGGAAGGGAAGCGAGGAGAGCTGTATCTCCACTGACAATCACCAATGCAGGGGAAAGGGGGGAAACCAAACTGGGGGGAAAAAAAAAAGGGAGGGTGGGAAAATTTTTGCATTGTTGGTTTAAGAATTAAAAAAAACGATTGAAGGGGAGTGGAAGGGAAAAAGGTGCAGGGAATAACTGAGAACACGACAGGGCAGTTAAACCAAACGGGGTGTCAGGGGGGGGGTGTGGGGGAATTGGGCAGGCAATCTTCATTGACCTCAAAAGATGGCGAGGGGAAGAAGGTTCCCCGTGCGTCGGGTTTAAGAGCGAACCTAAAAAGGGAGTCCAATCCTAAAATTCCCCACAAAAAGGGAGGGGGTCGTCGGGTAACCGTGACTGAGGTCCGTTTCTTGATGGGGGAAGGAGCAGTCCGATCGGGTAGCGGGGAAGAAACTCTGTAAGAGGTGGAAGGTGGGGGTCGGCACAGTTTTCGGACGCGGAATATACCAGGAAAATCCGGGAGGAAGGGGCCCTATTAAGACTCCAGCGGGGAGGGGGAGAATCGCGACGAGAAAAAAACCAAGGAAATTGACAAAAATTTGCAAGGGAGGACAAAAAGAAATCTTTGGGAAATAGAGGCAGCCTAGAAGCCGGGGCGCCATGAAGGGGAACGAGTCGAAAAAACCGCACAGAGGAAGGTACCCTGGGAGATGCAGCCTTAGTGTGAGCCCTGTGGAACCACCCGGGCACTCAAGGGGGCCTAATCCAGCCTCAACCATAGAAAAAGGCATCAAAAATTTTGAGAGGACATTCGTCCCGAAACACTTCGTAAACGGAAAGGAAGGAAACATGGCTAAAAAAAGGAAAAGCACGAGGGGGAAAATCGTGAAAAAAGGAGCTGCAATACGATAAGCGGGGAACCCCACCCGGAATCTCGTAAAAATCTCCCCGGAATGAAGTGGGAGTTCGGAAGCGGGGGTTTAGGAAAGGAAAAACGAGAAGATGAATAAAAAAACGACGAAACAACAGAGGGAAAAAATGAACCGGGGGGGAAAAAAAGATCGGAATCAGCTTCTGCCAAGCATAAAAAAAAAACGAATAAGGAAAACAGAAAAGTCAAGAGGCGACGGCGATGCCAGTTTTGGGCCGTGTAATCATTGGTGGGAAAGTCAAAAACTTAAGGACTCCAGTCTAGACCCTCGAGGATGGGTGAAGACTGGCATGGGGGGGGTGGGGCTTGTTTCGCCAATAGAAAACACCACGGGCAGGGGGAAAAAGAAAGAATCTCTGAAAACACTGGCGTGGGTTTAAGGAAGTTGAAGGGGAAGGAAAATGTCCTCCCATGAAATTCTTGTGGGGGGGGGGGAGGTCGTGAGAAAGTGCCGAACCCCAGGGGTTAAGGAAACAGGGAAAAAAAACCGGGGACGTTCCCCTCGGGGAACAGAAGCAAATTTTAAGGGAGGGGGGGAAGGGGCGATGGGTATTGGAAAAAAAAAATAAAACAATATAAACGCGTCAAAATCCCAAGGGGGGGGTTTTAAAAGGGAAAAAACACTTGTTGATGTTTGGGGGTGGTTCCCACCACCAGAGCGGAAGAAGAAGCTGGGGGGACAGGCTGACGGGCGTGGACCCAATCTAAAGGCCTACAAATAAGAAAAAAAAAGGGGGACACTTGGATTTGGGTTGGGAGAAAGCCTTGGTGCAAAGCAAAATTGGGAAAGGCCGGAAAAACGTCGCGGGGGAGAAAAAAAATAAAAACACCGCAAAGGCCGAAAAAAAAAAAAAAAAAGTTAGAAAAAAACCCGGTCAAAAAAAAGCAAAGGGAACATTCGGGGAAAATGGCAGGGCATCCAAACCGGGGGGACAGAAAAGAAAGGATTTCCATCTTTCCAGAAACCCGTCCAGGACGGTAGGCCAAAGGCAAAAGGAGCTGGCTTCAGCGGAGGAAGGGAAAAACGGAAACCGTCAAACGAAAAAAAAACAAAGTTGGGGGCCGAAAGACAACAAAAACCGACGGCTACTGGGGAACCAGCTGACCAAAAGTGCCGTGAGTAACCAGATCCAAAAAAGAAAAAAATCTTCTTAAATCAATGGAAAGGGGAAAAAGGTGAACGAAAGAAAAACCTGCCGAACCCTGGGGGTCGGAAAGGAAGTACTTCATGCGGGCCCAACGGGAAAAGGAGTAGGAAATGCCCGGGTGGAGACGATTCGCGGGGTCGCCCACTGGTCGCATTACAAGGAAGAGAGGAATTGGGACGGGGGGGAATCGGGGCGGAGTGGGGGAAGGAATAGCTCTCCGGCTGAAGGGGTGGTAAGCAGAGGGTTTGGGGTGTAAAAAAAAAACGGCGGAAAAAAAGAGGGGCGGCGTTCAGAGAAAAAAAGAACGAGGAGAAGACGTTGCGGTAAAATGCTGACGAACTCGCGGGGACGAAATCCGGAGAAAAAAACAGGTACGTAGGGCGTGAAAAAAGGGGTGAAAAACAAAAACAATAATATGACTTGGAAAGATCCCGGGGTGTCAACGGGCCTCAAAACTTGGCGAACCGGCAGCAACGAGCATGGGGGACTCCCAGAGAGACTGGGGGGGGGAGAGCTTGCCACCTCACGGAGAACAGAAAAAAGATGGGAACGAAAATCAAAGGAACGAAAACGGTTCCAGATAAAAAAGGAGGCTCGAGAATCCCGGGGAAAAAGGTGGGAAATCAGCAGGGAGGGGGAAATTCAAGGTAAAAACAACGGATGGTTAAGCGAAGGGTGGCGGCAGTGGAAAAAAACCAGCACGCCGGACAGAGGGGACAGAATGAGTCTTGTGGAAAAAAACGACGCAAACAGCCCCCTTAGGAAGAAACACCATCAAAAGAAGGGGGCTGAAAACTGACCAAAAAACTATTTAATGGGAGTAGAAGCTACCAAAGTCGATGGGGTTCGGTTGGGGGGGGAAAAATAACAGTGGCGACAAAAAAAAAAAAACTTTACCGGCGGTACGACGCCAAAAGTTGGAAAAAAAAGAAGAAACGAAAGAAAAAAATGTCACTGAGAACTTAAAGAGTCACAGCAAAAAAGAGAAATTCAGAGGGGTCCGAGGCTGCCTGAAAAACTCAAGACCCAAAGGCAAAAATAGCAGCCAAACGAGACGAAAAAAAAGGACACATTGCAGAATTGAAAATGGAAAAAGGTTGTTGGCGAAATGCAATGGAAAAAAAAACCAGAATCGGGAAAAAAAATTTGGGAGCGGGGATTTGTAAAAAAAAGGAAAAGCTGGGGGAAAAAAAAGGGGAAAAGAGAGGGAAAACACGGCTTCGAGTCGTGAGGACCCTGAAGAAGGCAAAAAACGGGGGGAAGACGACAAAAGAAAAAGCAAACACCTGGGAAAAAAAAAAAGATGCTGGGAAAAAAAGCGAACGAAAGGGCGCAGGGGATGAGCAAAGTTTCGTACGAGGAAGTGAAAAAGCCTCCGGAGAAAAGGGAAAAGAACGACCTAGGGCCCCGCCAGAAGGGCGGCAGAGATGAAAAAAAAGGGAAAGACGAGGATGAGTGCCTCCGCTGGGGGAACTTCGGGGGAAAGCAAGCGTTCAAACGAAACCACATAATAACAAAGTAGGAAGGAGAAAAAAAAGGCGCATTCGGTAGGAATGAGGGGGGAATATGGACCTTGGGGAAGGGGGGAAAAAGGAGGAACAAGAGGTCACTGGCAAAAAAACTAAAAAACGCGAAAAAAAAAGGGAGGACCGCATCGTCAGGACCGAAAGGGGGTGTCCTGGGATCCTAAAGGCAAAACAAACATACAAAAAACACCGACGGGAAAAAGACACGGCGTCTAAAAAAAAGAACAGGCCAAAGAAAATAAGGCGTATAAGATCAATCAAGCGGAAAAAAAAAAGAAAACCGGGGCAGGGGGGGGGCTGACCTGGGGGACAAGGGACGGTAAAATGGGGGGGGGAGGGGAAAGAGAAGCGGCTGCAAAACAGCCGCAAAGGACGAAAAATCCAGTCGGGGAAGACGGCGAAAAAAAAGGGTCAAGCTCCAAAGAAAAAGGGAAAAAAACCCCCAACCAAAAAAACTTGCGGCGAGAAAAATAGAGCACTGAAAGAGACATGCGCGAAACCGATGAGATTCAAAAAAAAAAAAAAAAAAAAAGTGCAATCGGATGGGAGAAAATCAAACTCAAAAATAGGGAGGCCACAAAAGAAGGCCCACCAGTAGAGACGTGGTGGGGAGATCAAGAAGGAGACGCCGCGTAGGAGGAAAAAAAAAAATGGTGTCAAAATCAGCTGCGACGTGGAAAAAAACTAAAGAAACTATAGATGGGAGGGGGGGGGGGGAAGAAGGGCGGGAAAACACAAAAAAAGGAAGAGGAAAAATATAGAGAAAGACCAAGCATTGAAAAAAAAGCCGATAAAAAAAAGGGAAAAGCCGAAGAAAAGGCGTTAAACACTCGCCAAAGAAAACCCTCCGGCGGAAGAGCCATCACCATCCATAGAAAAGGGGAAAGGCCGAGTCCTGTGGGGGGAAGAGAGGGGGAGGTGGCAGGAGGGGGGGAAAGGATGTCAAAAGGAAAATGAAAAGACTTGGTTGACGTACCAATCCGTCGGATGCGAAGAAAAAAATGAATCCGGCCATGTCCGACCAAAGAACGAGGGGGGGGTTTGGGGTTTAGGGGGAAAGGATAATCAAAAAGGAAGGAATCCTCAGGGGAAAAAGAGAAAAAACAAAACAGGCCTTGCAAAACGGTCGTCCCCTGTGCTGGGGGTCGGTTTGCCAGGAAAAAAATCACCCAAAAAAAGAAAGAATACGAAAAAGGTGGAGGTTCCGACCGCTTGCGAGCGGTTAACCACGGGAGGGGGGGATGGGGGAGCACGTTGAGAGCAGCGAAAGTAAGAGAAGCTAGGAAGGGGGACGGGGCCGGGGAAAGGGGGGTCGAAGGAATAATCCCTGACACAACAGGGAGGAAACCCATCGAAATAGGTGCCGTGTCATCTTTTCAAAAAAAAAAAGCGACAGAGTACCCCGAGAAGAAACAACTAAACTGCGGGCCAAGAAGAAAGGAAAGTTTCTGCAATGAAAAAAGGAACCCCACTGATTGAAAACAAACTCATCAGGCCCAGAAGGCGGGAGCCACATTGAGAATTGGGACCACCAGGAGGAAGAAAGCAACGGGCTATGCCCAAGGGGGGGTGCAAAAAAAAAAAATCGAAAAAAGCCGGTTCTCAAGGAGCGGGCAAAGCCCCAGAAAAAGTGGAAATAAAAAAAAACCTCGCATCGAAGAGTGAGTAGTAGAAACCTTCATGTCAAGAAGCGGAGGGTAGACCTTAAGATCCAAAGGGGGGAGCCAAAGGGGAAAAAAATCTGAAGACTTTAATCTTGGGAAAAAAATGAAGGTCGACCTGGAAAATTTCTCGGAGGGGGGGAAAGAAAGAATAAGAGGGGCAGGAGAAAACGTCGGAGCCATGGTGTTTAGCTGAGATACAAGAAAAGCAAAGAAAAAGCCATATAGAAAAGAGATCGAATGAAAAGAAGTAAAAAGATCGGAAGATGACAAAAAGCAACCAACTTAGAGCTAAGCCGGAGGTGAAAAAAGAGCCAAAAGTCTACGAGGGGGGATGTGTTGGGGGGGGGGGACGGGGGGCGGACTTGTTTGGGAAAGGGGAACAGGAAAAATTGGGGGCCTCTTACGATCAGCGAGTGAAAGCTGAATCTGTCTGGCCAAAAAGGTTTTTCAGTCAAAACTCAAACCAAGAAAAAAACCGAAAAGGGCGGCGAAAGCGGCAAGGGGGAATTGGAAAAAGGAAGAAAAAGGGTTTGCATGAGGGGAGCTGGTTGAGCCCATAAAAGGAAAAGGAGGGGGGGACCGACGAAACATAGGGGGGATGGGGCAACCTGCAAAAAAAAAAGAAAAAACCGAAAAAAAGAAAGGGGGTTCCGGGGAAATCAGGAGTCGCTGTGAAGGGAACCGTGACCCAGGCAAAAAAAATACGGGGAAGGGGGTTGTCAGTTAATTAACCGCTTTTGGGGGAAGGGCCCACCATGGAAAACAAACAGGGAAAACGGGGGCTGGGAACTGCTTTTTCAAAAACCGAACCCCGGACTAAAGAAAGGGTCGCTTGATGCTCCCAAAAGACACAAGGGGGAGGGAAAAAAGAAAACGTCGATAAAATGCACCGAAAAAAAAGAAAGGCGGGGGAACAACGGAAAAAAAAAAACCGAGGGAGCAAGCGCAGGAAATAAAAAGGGACGACGTCTGTGTCCTTGAAAAAAAGCAAATGAACCAGGAAACCGGAAAGGAAAGGCCGAAAAAAAAAAGAACGTTGGAGGGGGCCCGACATTGTCAAAGCAAAAAGGATAGAAGAAACGAGCAGAGCCGACCGACCCGAAGGGAAAACAGACAGAACAAGAACAGGGGGCAGATTGGAATTCTAGAACCAAAAGGAAAAGGAAGATCACAAAACCCGATCAGATGCCACCACAGGAAAAAGGGAAAATTGGCAGTTGGGCCTGGTTTAAAGGAACGAGAAGGAAAAACAGGAAAAAAAATTGGAGAAAGGGGTCGCGAACGAAAGCGGGTAAAAAAAGCATTGGCTCGAAGAAAACACAACAACGAGAAAAAAGGAGTAATCGGAGACGAGGGACCTCCTAAAGGTCTCATGGAAAATGAACAACGGCCAGGGGGGGAAATAAAAGACTGCAAAAGGGGAAACCAAACTGGGGGAGGGGGACAGACCAAGAAAAAACGGGAAAAGCTCTCGACAGGGGAACTAATGTCGGAAGGGGAGACCGGGGAAAAAGAAATCATGGTGGGGCTTCAAAAGCGAAACAGGTCTGAGGCAAAAGAGAGAATAGAATCAAAAAAAAGAAGCAGAGTTCAGGAGACCCAGTGGCTAAAAAAAAGAAACGTTCGAGGAAAAAAGGACTTGAAAAAAAAAGGACCATCAAGGAGAATGAATGGGTTCGTGGACCAGGGAGGAAGCAGCAAAAAATGATGGAAAGGGGAGAAGGACTTCCATGGGTCCTGGACCTCTGCTATTTGACTCCAAAAGGACACAAACCACCAGGGTCCAAAAGCCCTGCCGACCCAAGAAGGGGGAAAGCCTCCAATACTAGAAAAAGAGGACAAAGGACCCGCCAAGGGGAAAAAAGCTGGGTGGGAAAAAAAAGCAGGGAAAAAGGAAAAAGGAAAACAGTTTAAAAAAAAAAAAACTTCTCAAAACCCCCGCCACCGAACGTTAGTCTTCTGTAAGCCCAAGCCAAAGGCCCTCAGAGAGGGGTAGGCCTCACAAGCCGGAAGAGGCGAGCTAAACCTTCAGATGTGGGCCCGGGGGGGGGGCTAAGGAAAAAAGAACAAGAAAACGTCGATTCAAAAAAGTAGAAGAGTGGGGGGAAGAGAAGGCCTCCGGAAAAATCTCCCATCTTTGAATCTCAAAAAAGGGAAAAAGGGCAGAATAAGGCATTCCCTCGATCAGAAAAGAAAAAAAAAGGAGCATACAAAAAAGGATACGAGAGAACAATGCAAGAAGTCGTAAGAAAGTTGGCAGCGGTCCGATCTGGAACGGAGAATTGGGGGAAGGAGGAAAACGCTGGACGGCAGGAGGCTAAAAACACAAGGTCGAAACGTAAAAAAGGGCAATAAAACGAAAAAGGAAAAAGGCTTCAGAGGAGAAAAGCATAGGGAAGAGAGATGGAGGGGGAGCAAAAAAGGATATCCAAAGCAACGCAGGGGAAACAAAGGGGTTGTCAGAAAAGGGAAAGGGGGGGGCACCCGTGCTCGAAATGAGAAAAAGGTGGAGCGCGGAGAAAAAGGCCACGCCGAGGGGAGAACGGCAAAAAGAAAGGAAAAAGGGAAAAAAAACCAATCGCAAAGAAAGGGTACTGAAGAAAGGCAAAAGAGGAAGGGCTCAAAAAAAAAAAGGAAAAAAGAAAATGTGCACCCTGTATGGGACAAGAACGCACTGAAAAAAAAAGGAAGCTGACAACTGGGCCCGCCGTGGCAGGGCAACATCTGAAAAACGGCAAAAAGAAAGAAAAAAAGCCAAAAATAGGGCAAACCAAACGGGTGTCCGTGAATAAGTAAAGAAGAACGGACGAAAAAAAACGGGGAAGGAAAGGAGGAAGGGTCGCTCCACAGTAAAAGTACAAAAAAAAAGAAACAATGAAAAACTGAAAGTACTCCTAGCAGCGGAAAAAAAAGACCTGAGGGGGGGGGGGGGGGATGTCGGACCGAAAAAAGGGGGAGGCTGAGCGAGGAGAATCGGCAAAACCTCGACCAAGAAAAAAAAAAAGGAAAACTGGTGGGATAAATTTAATGGAGGAAAATTCGCTCAAATGGACAAACAAAAACAGCGACTCAGGGCGTGGGACAGGACGAGAACATGGAGAGGCAGGAGGGGAAGAAACCAGGGACAAGCTGGGGGAGCTTAAACAGTAAAAATCGCAGCAAAAAAGAGCAGGAAACCAAAAAAAGAAAAAACAAACGCGCCCAAAAAGGAAAAGAATCCGGCGGCCAAAAAAAAAATTCGGCGAGGAAGAGAGAAAAGAAGCGGCGGGAAGAGGTTCACGGGTTCGGTCGGAGGGAGGGGGCAAAACTATATCGAAAAGGAGGTGCGAAGTCTCACAAACAAAACAAAAATACCTGGAATGGAAGGAAAAAAGGAAAAAAGAAGAGGGAAAAAAACCGGCAAAAAAAAAAAAAAAGTTCCGCCGCGGGACCCGCACCGGGGACGAAAAGTAAAAGTGAAAAATAAGGAGGGCCGCGGCAGCGGCTGGGATAAAAAAAAAAAGCACAAGAAACACTGGAGGGGGGGCCGCCGGATTGATAGGGGGCAGGCCATAGATTTGGGGGGGGTAAGGGAAATAGCCACCGAATTAAAGAAAACGTCAGAGGAAATTGGGAAGGAAGAAGGACAAGGGAAGAAACAAATGCAGCTAAATCGATCTAAAACCCAGAAGGTTCATCAGGAAAAAACCCAAGAAAGATGTCGTGGTGGTGGTGCTTGAGAATCGAGAAAAAACGAAGATAAGCGGATGTAGAGCCGCAAACAAAAGGGGGGGGCTTGCAGGGGGAAAAAGTAAATTGAGGGGTCTGTTTTGACCTGGCTAAGAAAGCGATCGAAAAACAAAAAAGAGACGGCTGGACCAAAAAAAAGAACCCAGGGGGAGAGAAGGGGTTCCTGGGGAAGGGATTGAGAAAAAACTTTTCGGGGGGAGAGCTTTTCCTGGGACTGGAAAAAAAAGGAAAATAAGTCCCCGCGGCGGCGTTGGAAAAAAAAAAGAAAAAGGAGTAAAGGAAAACACCAGGGAGCCGAAGAACAAATAAGCGGAAAAAAATAGGAATGCCCGGACAAGAAGGGGGGGGGCCAATGCCAGAAAAAAAAAAAAAACAAAAAGGGGTCATTTGAAGGGAAGAGCCAAGCCACCGCAAAAAAAGGCAAAAAAAAACAGTCAAGAGTCCTTCGGAATGCAAAGGGCGAGGGCAAAGGGAGCAATCAGGGGGGCAGGGAAACAGACTCCCGGTTCTCCCACCAGATGGCCGGACCGATCCAAAAAAAGGCAGAAATTCAACCACCGGTTAGACGGCAAGGGGGGCAGGGAAAATCCAGTAACTGAAACAAAAAAAAAAACACAAACAGAAATGGAGGCTCGATAAATAAAAAAAAATCAGACCAAGGGAAAGAAAAAAGAAGGTTTTTCCAAGAAACTGGCTAAGAGGGAGACACGGAAAAAGAAATGGTGTAACAGATCCGAAAGGAAAGAATGGGAAAGGGAAGAAAAAAGAGTTCCTGGGGGGAATCAGGGGGGTGGTGTCAAAAAAAAAAAACCGAACAGCCCAGATCAGGGGAAAAGAAAACTCGAAAGGATCCTTAAAAAAAAATGGGGAAGGACGGCAGCAACAAACCGTAATAAGAGGAAAAGGTTGAAAAAAAGGGGGAATCGCGAAGCAAAAAAAAAAAAAAAACTTCATAAGCAGTACGGGAGGGGGAAAAGGGGTGATTGAAGGACGCAGGTAAAAGGACAAGAAAGGGGGATTCAAAAAAAAAAAAACCGAAATCTGGAAAAGCTGCGGCAAGTTTTTGGTTCAAGAACAACAGAAACACAAAACCAGCGGAGGAACAAGCCCGGAAGCCGCGGACGCATTGGGTGGAAAAAAAAAAAAGAACAGGGGAAATCGATGGGGGGGGTAGCACTGGTCCGCCCCTGAAAGGGGAAAAAGGTGGAGGGGGGTGTCAGGAAAAGGGTTGGGGGAAACCCAGGGCTGGCGGAACGACCAGAGGGTGAAGGCACAAAAAAGTCAAGCGAGGGAAGGAACGCCCGTGGTCGCCGGATCGCGGGGCAAAGGAGGGGGGGGGTTTTACCGCTTTGGGGGGAAAAGGGGGGGCCCAAACAGCGCGATGGCAAAAGAGACTTCGGGGGACTCGACGGTCTTGTGAAAAGAAAGCCGCAAAAATTTAGGGGAGGGGAGAGAAAACCAAGGTGGGGGGCGGCAGCAGGTGATGCAAAACTCACAGAAAACCAAAGGGAAGAAACGGAAAAGGAGCTGAGAATGCAAACTCATAGGAGAAAATAAAAAAAAAGTGAAGCTGAACCCACGAGGAAAAATGTCAGAGGCGCGGCATCCTGTGAAGAAAAAAAATTACCGAAGAAAAGTTGCCGCCCGGGGGGAACTCCCAGGAAAAGCTGGGTGGAAAGTAGGCCCTGGGTGACAAGAATGTTATTACGGAGACTAAAGCCTGAAATGGAAAAAAAAGTGACGAAAAGTGATCTAAAAACCAAACCTAAGCAAAAGGGTTGGAAAAAGGGAAAGAAAACGAACACTCCATTAAATATAGTCCCGGCAAAACCTCACAAAAGGATAGGGGGGAAACACATTTCGAAAATATTGCAGGGGGGTCCAATGGGGAACGAATATCAGCCAGACCGGGAAAAAGGTTTTAGCGAAAATGGGAAAAAAAAAAGGGAAAAAACCCAAAAGAAAAATCTGAGGTAAAAAAAAAAAAAAGGGGAGAAAAGAAGAAATAGAAGCCAAGTCCGGACAGCGAGGGGCTAAAAAAAGAGGTCGGCCTGTATCTCGGAATTAAAAACTGCAAAGTTGGGAAGAACGAGGGGAGGCGGCTCGGGCCGAACGATTGCAGGAATCCGGAAAAAAAATTGGAAAGGTCCGCGGAAGAAAAAAATCGTCGGTTGGGTGTCAAGGAAGGAAAAGGGAGGGGCCGGCGGCCCGAGGGAGAAATCGAAGCAAAAAAAAAGTGCAATGAAAAAAAGGGGTCGGACCTGCCCCTCAACGGTGACGAGCGGAACAGAGGGGGAAAACTTTAAATTTCGTTCAACCGGATGAAAAAACTGAAAATAAAAAAAAGGGGGGGAAAAAAAGAAGAGGCGAAACAGTACTTGCCGTGGGAACGGGGGTT
>Ga0179593_1759365_pt1 | contig 32094 bp, 28 predicted proteins | sample CZODoug2_1_08_16_FD_185931 | JGI IMG/M metagenome (GOLD analysis project Ga0179593, IMG submission 185931) | Vadose zone soil fungal communities from Angelo Coast Range Reserve, California, USA - CZODoug2_1_08_16fungal (PacBio error correction) | ecosystem: Environmental > Terrestrial > Soil >...
CTGCACTTATTCGTGAGCGCTCAAGAAAAAAAAAGCGAGCCACGTTTCTCGAGGAGCGCGCTGATGAGCGATCAAAAGGAAGGGGAAAAAAAATCGGGAGGGAGGGGGGGGGGTCGTATCCGTCGACGTACTTGGGAAGATCTCCTGCGTAGTCCGATCGACAAAACCATGGACTGAGAGGAAGCATAGGAGTTGTTCGCGGGCCGACGAGCAAAAGGGGGGGAGAAATCTTCGGAGGGGCAAAGAGGGGGGTCAGAGTGGGTGGAAAAGAAAAAATCTCAAGCGTCGGGCTTGCGGTCAGGGGCTGTTGTCAAAAGGAAAGGAGATTTCCGCCACACTGCGGGGAAGTAGAAAGGGTAATGAAGAGGGGTCGAGATCCTACCGCAAAAGGAAAAAGCGCGCGGGAAAAAGGTACTCCGGAAACAGAAAAAAAAAGGTGTCATGGGGGTGGGGGGGGAGACGCCTGCTCGGGCTTGAAAAACAAAAGGAGGCCGGAAGATTACCAGTGTTTGTTTAAAAGAGAAAGGAGTTATAATCAAGGAAACCGCCTGGGGAGGACCCTATCTTTTTATCTTCATCGGGGGAAGGGGGGGGTTCAAAAGTGACCTATCTCCTTCGGGGGGGGGGGGGGGATGGGGGGGGGGGGGGGGGGGGGGGAAACTTTTCCCTTACATCACCCTTCCATAAAAAAGCCAAGTTGCCGAAGGGACAGAGGAAGGAGAGGAGATCTCCATCCAAAAAGACGTTCAAGGTAATGTCGGGCGTCTATGAAAAAAAAGACGGAGCCTTGCACGAGCAGGGGAAAAGGGCTTTCACCTCTGACCCTTACAAAAAAAAAGAGAAAGTCAAAAGAGCCGCGGGGAGACCCGATCGCAAAGAAAGGGACGGCAATACCACCGCTACATCTCTCTAAAAAAAAAGTAGAAAATCTAGAAAAGGGAAGAGGCCGTTACCAATAGCGACAAAATAAAGAAAGCCCGCGGCATCGCGTCAGACTATTGATGCGAAAGAAAAAAAGGCTTTCTGAAGGAGAGTGAAACCGCATGTTCACGGAAAAAAAAAAAGGGAAGGTTAGATTTGGGAAAAATAGGGAAGCCCGAAGAGAAGGTTTCCACGGCTAGAAAGAGAAAGGACCTCGGGAAAAGCAAAACACGGTCCGCGAAAAAAAAGAAGGGGTTCCGGAGAAAGAACAGGCTAAAAAAAGACCATTAACACCGCTATTACGAGAAGGAGAGGATCCCTACCAGGGCTTGTCCATTTATGGAGGGGGAACAAACCCCCAGAATGGGAAAGCCGGCCGGGGGGGAAAGAAATTCCCCGCTCCTGAGGAAAAATGGCGACAGGGGGGGATTCTTTCCAGTAAAAAAAGGGCCGCGAGAACTGTGGATTTCTTAAAAAGACAAAACTAACTAATTGATTCGCGCGGAAAATCCTCCGCCGGCACCCGGAGGGAAAAGAAACCCCTGATACTGATAAGAAAAAAAGAGGGGCAGTCTAAAAAAAAGGGAAAGAAAACGGGCAACCACCTGAAATCCAGCTAAAAAGAGAGAAGGGGCATCTTCTTCCCTCTACATGAAAAAGGCGAGAGCTGGGGGGGTAAGAGGGGAATATCCTCCTGAAGGGGAAAAAAAGGTAGTCGACTGTGATACTACCAAAAGTCGGTCCTGAGAGAAGGAGAATGGTGACGGACTCTTCAAAAGGGAGTTCAAGAATGGAAAAAAAATCTTAAAGCGTGGGGGGAGAAAAGGAGGGAAAATTGAGCTCCTCAAGTTTTCGTGCAAAAAAACGCGGGCAGGAGGAAAAAAAACCTAATTGCCAGGCTCAAAAAGGGGACATGCCTCCGCACAACCGGCACTCTTTAGTGGAACACACAAAACTCAAAATGGAAAAAAAAAATCAGAAAAGAGGAGACGCCAGCGCAGAGACATCTACTGTCCCCGGGATCTGCGGGAAGGATTCAGATAAAAAAACTGCCGCAGCAGATGGCATAAAAATCTCCAGCTTGACCTTTTGGAATCATACCCGAAGAGAAAGGGGGGAGGGAAGGCCAGGCGCTTTGCGCAAGGGAAATCGGCAAAAAAAAGGTGTCTGAGGAAGCTAGAAAGCAAGGTCAGTAAACAAAGGGGATCTGAAGGAACCACCGAAAGAAACGGATGCACCGCCGAGAAAATATTTCGGAAAAATCAAAAGCTCTTTCCACCATGAAATGAAAGAAAAAGGGATTGTCTGGAGAGCTATTTCCGGGGAAGGAAGGGGACCAAAAAAGACAACCCGCGATTTGAAATGATTTAAAGTCGGAAAAAGGAGAAAAGCGAAAGGGGAAAAAGGTTCGAGAGTAGCGTAAAGCAAATGTTGCCATAAAAGGCAGTACCTCTTCGGAAAGGTCAGGGAGTCTTGAGATCATGAGGTGGGTTCCCGCCCATGGGAGAAAACGACATGCTCCAGCAAGAGGCGTCAGGTCACTCCTTTGTCAACTCGCGCGTCATGGTGGCACAAAAAAAGAACCGAGATGCAAAAAAAAAACGGCTTCTTAGAAAGGAATGATAAAGACACACAAGGAGTCCCTATTGCGCCCGAGCAGATGGAAAATGCATCGTTTCGGCTGGATTTGTCTCGGGAAATCCCCCACAAAAAAGCCAGAGGCGTTCGAAGAGGGAAAGAAGTTTTCTACTACCTGGAGCGGCAAAAAAAAGTTGCCACACCCTCCTCAACGCACGGGGGAGAGTCGTGAAAGTCTGGGGATGGCAACCCCTGCCCAGGGAACGAAGTAAGGACCCCAGATAGCCTCCCAGTATATGAAAAGAAAAAGGAATCGCCCAGGGGGGAAGACTGTAAACCAAGGAGAGGAAGGTCTAGCCCATGGATGGTCTTTGGGAAGAAGCTCTGTAGAACGAAATTTCAGGGCGTCAAAGGAAGGGGAAGCTCAACGGGAAACCTTGGATGGGGTGAGCCTCTGAAAGGAAACGGGGAAACCTTCTTTTTTGGTATCATCTCGAAGTAGGGGGGGAAAAGAGGGAAAATACCACCAAGAAGACCGTAATCGCACGAGGGAGAGGAGATCGGCTGCGGGTTGAAGGAAGCGATTCCCGGTCCAGGAAATTTCTGATAGTCTCCCCCTTAACCCTCATGAGCAAAACAGCCAACGCTTTCTCGGGGAGAAGGACAACCGTTCGAGAAAAAAGGGAAGTCTGTGTAGAAAAAGCCGGGGGTACGCTGACGCCGAAAAACCGGATGCGGGGGTCGCAGACACGGGAAGCCCGAACGGCATCGCCACCGGCCTTGGGGGCCAGGGGGAAAGGTGTGTGCACGCGAAACCAGAGGGGAACACGTACGAGGAAATGCCTCCTGGAGGGGACGGAGAAAACACCACGCCTGTGGGGGGGTCATGTCACGTCATCTGAGCAAAAGCGGAACTACGACTGTGACGGGGGCAGGATGGTGGAGGGTGATCATTAAGCGTGGAGCCTATCAGAGGCGCTACGCGCAAGGTGGGGGAAAAAGAAGGGGACAGGCCGCCAGGTCGAGCAGCTGGAGAGAGGGTAAGGGAAAACATTGGCAAAAAATTCAGTTTGCTAAAAATCGCGATCAAAAATCCTGCCGAATCGGGGCTTGGATTATCGCGGACGCAACGGAAAACGACACAGGAAATCCCGAACCGAGCAAGAATCGTCAAGAGGGGGACCTCTCTGTTGATGGGAGTCAGGAGTGTGGCGAAGTAGAGTTAGACCGCGACACGTTTTTGGGAGAAGTTGACTGTTTCAGGAGATACTCGATGATGAGGAAATAAAGGGAGGAGCCTGGCCTCTAGAAAAACAGGGCGATTGGGGGGTGGATATCAAGACTCGTTGTGAAAAAAAAAATGCCGATGGCAATAGCTTCGAGAAAAGGACTCGCCATGTACTTCGCCAAGGGGGGATCAAAAAAAAATTACGTAAGGAGGGACAAGGAAAATTTCAGAGGGAGGCGACAAGGGCTCCTTCGACATTAGACTTAAACTAAAAAGAAGTCAAAAGGGGCTTCTAGCGCTTGGGGACGCTGGCGGCATAAGAGACCTTCCGGGGTTAAGTCCCGACGTCATTGAAGCGACGCAATCGGGAAAGCCTCCATCGCGCGCCAAATCGAGGGTCTTGCAAGCGGTTAATCTGTCGGCGGGAAAAAGGAAGGGAACCGGCAACCTGCTGGAAGTACGGAGTGAAAAAAAATGCGCAAAGAGCTTTCTCGGGGAGATCACCTATATACTATCCCAGGATAGTGGGGAACAAAATGCCTCGATTCTCGAAACGGGACGGATACGTAGACGAATATACTCTCTCATTGAGCTAGAGTCCGCTTCCGATCTACAAAAAAGGAATCGCCGATTTTTAGGTCGCTGGAAAGGAATAGAAGAGGGGAATTCGATCGGGGAAAAAAAACCTGACACTGAGGTTGCACTGAGGGAAGCCCTTCTCCAAGCGGCATAGATCATTCGCAGGTTCTGGGGCACTGCTTAGGGTGCCGAAAAGGATGCGCGAATAAAAGGTCCGTCAAGGGGAGATAAAAAGAAAAATCTCTCTGTCTATCGACAGAGGAAGGAACTCATCCCCAAAAGCACGTTAACGCTCCGGCGCAGAAGATGAAAACAAAAAGCTTCCCGGGGGGAGGAAGGTAATGTGTGCCCCTGAGAAGCAATTCCCTTTGCCACCTGCACAGGGCCGCAGCAAAAGAGAAGGCTTTTTTCCTTTTTAAGGTGGCCTGATCCGAACTAAAAAAAAACAAGAAACTTCAAACAGCAAACCTGCCACGGTTTTTCTCATTGCCTAGAAGAAGGAAAAGGGGTAGGAGCTCCTCGAGCCGCTGGAAACGGAAGCGTCTACTGAATCGAGGCACGATGGAAAAAGACGCAGGTGAACCTGCTTTTAAACGCAAAAAAAAAGAAGCGCCCACTTGGGGGGTGATCGGAAGGAGGGTCCTCTGTATTCCTATCTCCCAGCTTTTGAAGGGGAAGGAAAATACAACGAGACATCTCTCCAGAAAAGAAATATATATATGTTCCGGGGGGGGTAGGGGGGGGGGGGAAAGTTACCAACCCCCGCAAATCTTCAATCCCGCGGCAGCGCGAAAAGAAGCCCGATCACCTCCCCATGATCCTATCGTGGAACACAGTGGAGAAGGGTTCGCGCTAAGGAAAAAGTTAAACCTCGACTCCCCGCCATCCAAACTAAGGGAGCTCCGACTCGTACTTCTCGGGAGGCGCAACCGGTCCTTATGGAATCCGGTACCCTCGTCAGCGAAATCAGGCTCAGAAGCCCGGGGAAAAAAAACCGCGATGACGATCACAAGGGAGGCCGGGCTAGAAGGGCTTCATTCCCCACAAGAGAAGAATGGGGACCCACCCCAGGAAAGCTACAACGGCCGCGGGGGGGGGGGGCCGCCCGCGCCGGATCGGAAAACTGCGACAGGGGGGGCGTTCCGGCGAACCCCAGATATACCCGCTAGCTGAAAGGGAGGGAGGTCTATGGAAAAAAAGGAAAGTCGGGGCAGTCAGCTGTGATGGAAAAATCCTCTCCGGACCGCTGGACTGAACAAAAAAGAAACAAGACGCTTGAGCCGGGGGGGAAGGTTACGGCGTTTCCAAAAAAAAGGAAAACAACTGAAGAAAATGAACGACACTATCTCCTGCACAGCGAAAGAACGAGACAAGAGAAGGCCGCGATCGCCTTCAGTTTGAAGAAGGACGACAAAAAGGTAGCGCAAGAAGGAAGAGGGGAGATTTGAAGTCAAAAGAGACTACACCCATCGGCTTGAGGCTCCGGGGTGTAACGCTATAATCAGCTCTCTCGAGGGTGATCGCCACATGGGATGGGGAGTGGGAGGCGGAAAGTCACGATCTCTGCATAGAAAAAAGGGGTGGCCGTGAATGAAAAAGCCACGGCGCAGCGAGGAGAAACCGCGTGATTTTCCAGGGCCGAAGGCGGCATGTCGAAAGAGTCACCGATTGTATAATCAACCCCCGCCAACGCTGAAATCCCTTAGGACCACTCCAAAAAAGAAAATGCCTAAAGGAAAAGTCGCCGAGGGCCTTTAATCAAGGGTGAGGGGGGAGGAGTCTTTTAGTGCATCCCTAAAAAAAGGGTCAGCGCCACAGAAAAAGAAAGCGGGGAGGTCGCGAAATTTCCTGCAAAAAAAAAAAGTAATAAAAAAGTTAAATGAAAATAATGGAAGAGTTAAAAAAAAAAAAAAATACACTAAAAAAGTAAAAAAAAAAAAAAACCGCACAAGAAAAGAGTGCAGAGGGAGTGGATGTTGTGGGGGGCCCCGCCTGCTGGCGCAGGGACGGCGTGACAAAACAAGGGTCTCGAATCTATTTCCAAGGGACGGAGATGCCGATGCTAGACAAAAAGAAAGATCGGGACACTGGAAAAAGAAGGCTCTTCGATTTATTCCGCATCAAGCGCTGAAAAAAAAAAAAAGCAGGATCAGAGCCCAACCGGCAAGGGTGCTTCGCGCCGGGACACAAGGCGATGCGGTTCAGAAACTTTATTATCTCAAAAGCGCGGTTCCCGAGAGAGAGGGCGGGTCCGAGAGAAGATGATTTTGACCGTTTCCAGGAAAGCGGGGCTCCCAAGGAGGGGAAAGAATCAGACAGCAAAAAAGAAAACAAGTGTACAGTGCTCGTAAAAAAAAAAGGGGGCCAAATGCTTGTTGCAGCTCCAAACGGGCGTCTCCACGCTGAAGAAGAATCAAAGGCGGGCGCAAGGGGGGGGTCCCACCTTGCGCGTCAGCCGCGGAAAAGGGGAGAACCTAAGGGAGAACGGCTTCTTAGGGGAGCAACAGGAATTGGACGATAAGAGCAGGGGGGGGGGGGGCTCTAAAAAAAAAAAGGGGGGGGGGGGGAAGGGGGGGAAAGAACCAAAAAAAAAAAAAAAAAGGGGGGGGGGGGGGGGGGGGGATCCGTCCCAGGGTGCTATTTTCAGAAAAGAATGACACCGTGGGGGGAGAGCGAAGTGGGTCTCGAGGGAGGGCATGCCGCAATAGAAAAAAACGCCAGAGCGTACTTTTAAAAAAATAAGAGCGACTGAGAACCCCTCCAGAAAAAAGTTTCTTAATGCGAAATGGGGAGCGAAGTCGACCAGGAAAAAAGCTCTCGTGTAGAAATCAGAAGAAGAAAAGACCTTCGTCTCGGAGAGGACGCGTGTAAGCGAAGGGGGATGGACACACAGAAAGCCTTTCTTTATTGGTAAAAAAGACATGGGTCGGGAGGGGGCATCATTTGGAGAGAAATTGCAGAAAAGAGGGTCCAGGATTTACTCGAAGGAGTCAAAAAAACGAAGGGCCTATCTGGGGAGCGAGTTGATCCGGAGTTCTCAAAGCGTTTACCGTTGTTCCTGCTCTCGAAAAAAAGGGGATGAGGGGGGTATGAAAAAGAAAAAGCCATAATACCTGTATCGGGCCATTCAAGAGAGAATCAAAAAATATCGGAGGGGACCTCTCCTCAGCGGGAATTGGGGACTACTTGCGAAGTCACGCCTGAATCCGAGAGTTCAGGCTAGCAACAGAAAACAGGGGCGCGTGCTGGGGGGAGGGAGGGGCCTATCCACGAGGAGAAAAAAAGCAGGTGGCTGAGTGTGTAGCTCCGATCTGGAAGAGAGAATTCATGGAGGGAGGGAATCCAGCAGCCCGACTTTCAAGGAAAAAAAAGGGTTAGTAGGTTTTGTTTCCACGAAAGGAGGAGAGAAAGGCGTAGCAACAAGAAAAGGTTTATCTATATTCGCATTAAAAAAGGGGGACGGCCTCGCAAAAGAAAAAGAATACACGTGCATGGGCGCACTCTGACTACTACTGAGTAGCGGAGGACTGGGGATCATGCAAACAAAGGAAGGGATCAATAAGCCTTTGAGAAGAGGGAGAGAAAAAAGAGGCTGACCCGAAAAAAAAGGGGGGGGGGAAAAAGAGAAGAGGGACTGGCGCAGGTCGAGCAGCTGGAAGAACGCTCACCCGGGTCTGAAAAAAATGAAAAACCTCTAAAAGAAAGCCCTTAAGGGGGAGCCGAATCGGGGCTTTATGATCGAAAAGGGGTGTCTCACTCTAAAGGAAGGCCACATACGTTCTCAGAGGGGAGGGGGGATCTCTACCGCTTAGGGGGGGACAAGAGTTCGTGAGAAAAGGCTTGGGAATGATAGGAAGTTTTCTCAGAAGCTCCTGGAAGCGCGTCAGCCCCGAACACCGGAACGGGTTTGGGGGAGAAAATTCAGGGGGACAGTATGTGAGCGGGGGAGGAAAAGTATTCTTAATACATTCTCGAAGGAAGCTCGGATGGAAAAAGGGAAACTTTCTCGGTGGGTGGGGTCAAAAAACATCCTAGGGGGAGAAGGAAGAGGGGAGTTGTCAAAGGGCCGAAACTGATTTCCAACTCGTACGCGGAGGAGGAAAAATCAGCGGGGAAAAAATATGCGCCGTGATTAATTCCGTTAAGGGAAAAGTTCAAAAAGGGACGGATCGAAACTAGGCGCGGAAAAGCAGTTTTAGCTGCAAAAACAGAAGGTCGACCCGGGGAAGGAGGAATCACGGCCAGAAACTGGGGGACTTGAGGAAGAAAGATGGGGAAACGGGAGAGTGAGGAACGTGCGTTTGATCGATCAATCGGGGGGGAGAGGATGCATGCCAAAAGGGCACTCGAGGGTCTGCAAAAAGGAAGGGGAAGGGGATGAATCGGGGGGGGGAGGGGGGAGGCATGAAGGGCACTGCAAAAAAGATTCTTTGTATCTCTCAAGGAAGGAAGAGGAACACTCCTGGAGGGAAGGGAAGAGCCGCGCTTATGAGCGGAGGGAAAGAGGAAGGCCACCATCCTCACGGGAAAACGCATGTGGTGGGTATCCGTCGGAAAGAAAAAGGCTCTATCATGATCTAGAAAGAGCGGGGGGGAAAAAAATTAAGTGAAAATGTAATCTCCGAGTTGATTTCAAAAAAGGACCACCGTGCAGGAGGAAAAAGGGAGCCACTGATGAAGGTTGTTTGAAGCTCAGTAACACTCGCCAAAAAGGGAGGGAGGTTCTCAAGGAGAAGGGTTCTTTTTCAGAAGCGGTGCCAGAGGTTTGACCAGTGCTGCGAATGAAAGGGACCTCCTCGATTGTAAAAGACACCGCACTAAGCGCGCGTCTGAAAGGGACGGAAAAAAAGACACACAAAACCCAAAAAACCCCAAACCCAAAACACCAACAAAAAACCCCCAAAGAACAAAAAAAAAAAAACCCTCAAACCCCCAAAACCCAAAAAAAAAACAAAAAACAAAAGAAAAAAAAAGCGCAAAAGAACACAAAACCCAAAAACAACAAAACCCAAAAAAAAAAAAAAAAAAAAAAAAAAAAAAAAAACCCCAAAAAAAACCACAAACCCCAAAAAAAAAAAAAAAAAAAAAAAAACCCCCCCAAAACCCCCCTGGAGGGAAAAGGAAAAATAGGCGCGGGACGAAGGCCGTCTTTTCATCCAAGAAAGGGGGGGGGGGTCCCCAGAGGGATCCGTCCTGAAGCCAGAGGGACGGGGAGGGCAAGAGAAAAAGGTAAGGTAAGACGCGGGTTTCCGGGGAGAGGATTGCCTGAAGAAGAAGAGGAAGATTTTCCAGAAGAAAAAAGGGAAGGGGCAAAACATCCTGACCGGTTGGCGGGGAAGAATTAATTCCGAAGGAGGGGAGAAGAGAAGAACTAAAACGGGACAGGTGATGGCGGGGAAGCAACTCTTCTCCTGGCAAGGCGGAAAGTGGGTGTTTTTAGGGAAAGGAGACGGAACTGACATGAAAAAGAAGAATGGATGTCGCGCATCAATAGGACATAAAACCGGATCTCCATCGTTTCGCTCTTGGGTACCTGAAAAAAAAAAAAAAAGATCTCTCAAAAAAAAGAGGAGAAAATAGGAGATGTCTCGTGGTAGACCGAGAGAAAAAGTCGTAGGCACCCGCGCATCGGCGAAAAACGATCACCTCACCTCCACTAGTGGCGAAGTAAGGGAAGGGAAAAGGGAACCTGCAGGGGGAAAAGGAAAGCGTGCCTTCTGATTTCCTCGACATAAAGGAATGACGTTTGTACAATGAAGGAGAGCTACGCTGAAAAAAGGGTCTCCAACCTGTCCAAAAAAGGGGTTAAAGGAAGGTGTAGGGAAAAGGGAAAAACAGCTTCATGCTGCTCATGCTCATAAAGGAAAGGAAAAACATAGGGACGACCCGATAGGAAGAGTTGTCATTCTTTTAGGAAGGGAAAAAGAACTAGCAGGGGGGAAAAAGGGTAATCTTGGATGCTAAACCTGCCTCCGGGGGGAGAAATCCCCGGGAAAGAAATAGCCCTAGGAGAAATGGTGTTGGGATGCGTCAAGGCTACCGGAGGGGAGAAGAAGACGCTCTAGAGGAAAAGGGGGTTCTTATGCCTGGGATGACGGACGTCAGCTTGGAAAAGGAGCGAGCTGACTAATCCTCGGGAAAAAGAAAGAACCCTTATACTGATCAGACCAAAAAAAGGGGGGCAGGGAGAGAGGGGGGGCCGTTTCCACCCTCAAGAAACACCTGAAAAGGAAATGTCCAAGCTACAACGATCGCTGCAAAGGAAAGAGGGAGGCCCTCGCATCACTCGTGCTGATAAAAAGCGATAAGACAAAGGCCGGAAAGCGACTCAGGTAGCGAAAAGAAGAAGGGGGCCAAAGTCAGGGAAGAAAACAATGAGCGCTCAGAGGGGAGTTACCGTATCTCTCATCAGCGCGCGGGGAGAGAAAAATCTAGAAAGAAGAGGAGAAAGCCTTGAGCGCCTCACTACTCATCCGAACCGGGTGAAGGGAAGAAACGCGAAATTCACAAAAAAAGGCTTGCAAACCCGGGGAAAGAGCGACTGGCAAACTCTCTCAAAAAAAAAAGAGGCCACCGGGAGAACCTTTTTCCGAAAGGAACTAATTGACCACCCCCTCTTAAAGGAAAGCACCGAGAAAAGTAAGGAAAAAAAAGCCCCGGGGAGGCACCAACCCCATTTTCTCTGGGGGAGAAAACTTCCTCTCTCCATCGCCGAGGTCGATATCCAAGGGGATTCCTCGGAAAAAAAAAAAAACAAAGGTAAAAAGCGTGAAAGGAGTCCCTGGCGCATGAGAGGGGGGGAGAAAACCTGAGAAGAGGGAAGAGGAACTGCTTTGGGAAGAAGGGAAAGAAGGGAGAAGGGAAAAAAGCTATTCCCGGAAGAAAGAAGGAGGGTATAGACCGCAACGAGCCTTAATAGGGGAAACCTCTACTTCCCTTCGCAGATACAGCTCTTCAGAAAAGAAAGCATCGCCGGAAAAGAATTCGTTGCTGCGCGAATTCCGGCTATGTCGGACTCCTTTGATGAGCTCTCACCCGCTGCAGGAACTATCGGGGGAAGAAGCCGAGATCGACACATGTTCCGACTGCGAAGGGGAAGATCGAGAGGAGGGGCTAAACGCCTGGGAAGACTCCGTCACCCGATTACTTCAGAAAAAGGAGGGAGGAAGGGCTCGCTAGGAAAAGTCTTGGGTGGGGGAGAAACAGGAACGCTCGTCGAAAAAGACATCTTCCTGCGACAAAAGAGGGAATCGAAGGAAAATGGAAGCGTCATCTCTTTTGCGCAAGAGAAGTCTGCTCAAAAGGGATGGGGCAAAAAAAGATAATGATCCATACTAGGAAGACAAAAAGGAAGAGTCTGATAAGATCCCAGGAATGACTACCTGAAAGAACTCCCACAGGGGGGGACCAGGAGAACTAGTCCGTCCCAGCAAGGAAGTGGCTCATAGAGGAGAACCACGCAGGTTGCTCCGAAAGGAGGAACTCTTTCCACACCAAAAAAATGAAGGTCCCGGGAGGAGGGGGGACGCTTCTTGCTGAGGAAAAAAAACACCATTAAGGCGCTCGGGTAAAGGACATCAGAGAGAGAGAACAAACCCCTCTTCTGGAAAGGAGAGGACTTAATTCCGAGGGAAGGAACAGGTTGATCGGAAGAATCCACTCTGCCCACGAAACTTTTCTTTATTTAGAGAAAAGGTTAAAGAAGGCAGTTTAATCTCTATAAGAAAGAAAGAAGAGTCTAGGACTGCTAGAGACCGAAAACGCCAAAGCTTTTCTTTCTATGAAGAGGGGGTCAGCCAAAAAGAGGGAGGGGGGTGTTATCTCTAGAAAGAAAAAAAACCGGGGGAGGAAAGAGAAGAGGGCACCAAGAAGAAAAGGGAGTGGAGGGGGGAACCACCCACAGCGGAGCAAAGAATAGGCGGGCTTTTTGGAGAAAAAGAATGACCGGCCGGGCCGCGGAAAAAGGGAAAAAGACCTCTAGCTTCCCTGAATAAAAAGTGGGGAGGCTTAGCAACCTCCAAAAAAGAAGGCGTGGCAGAGTCATTATGGGGGGGGTAGGGGGAAACCGGGGGGGGGGAAGATGACTCCTGAAGATAGAAAAGGGGGAAAAAAAGGGTCTTTCTTCCTAGCGCCTGCGGGGAAGGGCAGGAGGAAAACACGCCTCTCAAGAAAAGGGAAATACAACGGAAGTGCAGGGTGAGGAGGGGGGACATGTTCATTCTCTCCAAGTAGAGAAGGAGTGTTAGGTGTGCGATTAGGAAATTCCGAGGGGAGGTAAGGTCACCATCCAAGAAAGAATCGACCCTCCGAGGATCTTCGACGGGAAAAAAAAAAAACGACTTTACGGAGAGAGGGATTAGGGGTCTCAAACGTCTGGTGACCCGTTTGGGGGGAGGACAGTGCGCAAAACCAAAAGCTCAATGGGACACCGAGGTGAGAAGAAAAACAGGAGACATGTCGTGGAGAAGCCAAAAAAAAAAAAAAAAAGAATCTTCCACCAATCATTTGAATCTAGGAAGAGAGACGGTCTGCCGAATCGGGTAAAGAAGGGAGGGGTATGGCAACAGTCGGGGAGACCGCGACCAAGTAGCCGTCGCAGGGGGAGAAAAAGGCTTCACTCTCGTCAACTGAGGAGGGGCACCTGCGCTGGGGGGGGGAAGGGTGGCGCCCGCATCAAGAGAACCGACACCAGTGGTCTTTGGAAAAGAGGGGGGAGGGGATATTAAGTCTGGAAGCGCGAGGAGGAGGGAGCCGTGCCGTCGCTTCGTGGAAAGAAAGAAGATCGGTGGGGGGGGAAGAAATAACATCGGCAATCGCGTGGGGAAGCAAACTACTTCACGACCCTGATGGAAAAGGAACTCTCCAATTGGGCGCCAGCACGGGGCAAGAAGAAAATGCGCCGGGAAGAATTCCGTTTTACGGGGAAAGGGAGCGACCTGCCACGGGAAGACAGGTGGGAGCTGCACTACCAGCCGAATGTAAGCAAAGCAGGAAGTCGAGGAAGCTCTGGCGGCATCCGCAAGGGGGGGGGGGGGGGGGGGGGTCAGAAGTTCATTCCTCTGGCGGAAGCGTGGAGGAATTCAATCGGGGGATTTGAAACGCGAGAAGAAAGTTCTCTCCTGGAGGAAGGGGGGAGACTCCGCTGGAGGGGGGGGAGGAATCTTTCTTCTTTGAAGGGGGACAAGAAATTATTCGGAGGCGATAAAAAAACCTGGTCCAAGATAAAACCCGTCTAGCGCGCGGAAGGAAGGGGAGGGGAAGTCCCCAGACCAGAGGACCTCATTGGGGTTGTTCGTAAAGCAGGACTTGTGGGAAAACTAAATAAGCAAGCTACCTGCGGAAGGAAAAAAAAGGACAAACTAAATCGATCGCGCAGGGAAAGGGGAAGGGGATCGTGCGACGGGGGAAGAAGAGGGAAACCGATCTTGTCGCTTCGCCGAATAAGGGGGGTTCCTAGGGGGGGGAACGCAAAGAGCCGCCCTGCTCAAAAGAGATGCGATCATTATGGGAGGTTTGGAAAAAAAAAGCGGTGCCGTCTAGTGAAAAAAAGGCGAAGCATGCGCTGAATTCCTACGGGGAGAGCCTTCAGAAGAATCACCGCAATCTCGAGAGCGACCAGAGGGGCAGCGAGCATCCCCAAACGCATCTTCTAACGGAAGGGGGAGGGGGGCTCGAGGCCGGCGGTATCATCCAAGCTTCAGGGGTCCCCCTTCTAGCCGACGGGGAGACCATGAAACCTTCCAAGACGTGTGCTCGAGAAAGATCTCTTTTTCCTGGACGAGGCGGAGGGAAAAGCATAAAAAAAAAAAAAGTGTTCCCGGACATCAACCGGCCAAAAAAAAACCGGACCACGTTTGAGAGGAGAGGAACTAGTAGAAAGTCGGAGGCGAAGAGAGAAAAGAAAAGAGGGGATTTCTTTCGTCTATTAAATGGAAAGAGCCGAATCAGTTGAACCTGAGGAAGAAAGGACATGTAAGAAAACGCCTCTCTTTGAGAAAGAAAAAAAAAAAAAAGAAAATCAGGGGATGCCTGACTTCCGCGGAGGACAAAAAAAACCGCAAGGTGGCAGGAGAGGGTACCGGCAATAACAAGAAAAAAAGGAAAAAGGAGTGAGTATTAACCAGAGATAGAGGTGTGAACAGGGGCCAGGAGAAAAAAGAGCGAAAAAGAAGAAAGAAAAAAGCCATAACGTCTGAATCGCGACCTCATAAAATTATGCGGACAAAAAAGGAAACCAAGCAGGGGGGACGTAACATATACTGTGAAAGTAAGGGCAAACAAAGATGGAACTGCGCTGATGGGGGAGAAGAGGGGCACCTTCGATTGTCCGTCGGGGGCCGGGACAAAAAAGACCCCTGAGGGAAGGGAAAAAAATCCGACAGGAGTCTGGGCGGCCACTCGGTCCACGTGGCTCAAAAAAGGAAAGCAGGGAACAAACTCACCAAAAGGGAAACCGGTGTGACAACCGGCACAGATTGCATGGACACGGGAAAGAAAGCAGTCTAAAAAACACACGAATAGAGGGAGAAGAACAGGCCCACTCCGCTCGAAAAACAAGGGGGAAAGGAAGGGGGGGAATGTGCACACAAAGAGAAAAACCCAGACGGGACTAAGGTCCGTGAACCCACGCACCAAAGAGGGGGGCGGGGATTATCTTCTCACCACTTCCACCTATAGAAGGAAAAAGTTCCACGGGGGGAAAGAATCCCTTAACAGGAAAAAGGTTATTTAAAATCTACATAGACTGCGAAGGGGGTGTCAGGAAAAAAGCTGCTCCGGAGGGAAGGGGGGCTTTCTATGTGGAAAGAAAGAGACTACAGAGGAAAAAGGGGAGTATATCGCCGCGACAAAAGGAATCACCGGAGCAGCAGAAACATGGGAAAAAGGGGGTAAACTTGGGGCAAAGCTGAGAAACAGTAGCGACAGTCGGCATCTCTCGCAAGCTGAGGAGGGGGGTAAAAAGACGACACAAAGAAGGAAAAAACGTGCACCTGTCCAGAAAGAGCCCGAAGGAAAGTGGCGGGCGCAAAAAAAACACTCCCATAGAACATGAAGCAAACGACAGGGGAGGGGGGAAAAAACATAAAAAATAGAAGGGTATCAAACCACGACGCTTGAAGCAAGGCGATAGCTTTGCTGGGAAAAAACCCCTCGGCGACTGTTCGCTCGGGATGCATGGGAAAAAGACACGAATTCGCAAAAGAGCTATGGCGTTCTGAAGACGAACGCCAAGAAAGGGGCGGAGCTTCAGTTTGGTCGGAGAAGTAGCTCATGCTCGATTGAAGGGCGTGTGGGGAGGGAGGGGGAAAACCAATGCGGCTGAAAAAAAAAAAGCGAATGGGGTGACGGACTCTCCCGGAAAAAGGCGCTCTCCTCGAGAAAAAGAGAGAAAGCGGTGGAGAAAGGAGTGAGCGCTCCTCACGAAGGAAAAGGGGGGCCTGTGGAAGATGAAACGCCGACGAAGCAAACGCGCAGAAAAGTCGAAAGTGCCAGGCGGGAGAAGTCGGAATGAAAAAACGAACAATTAAAACCGAAAGATTGAAGTCGATGAAAAAAACAAGGGCCTCCAGCGGAAAACTCAAACAAGGGGGGGAACCACTCCAAAGGACAAGGATAGGAAGAGGGGACCAGAGAGACTCCGGGGGGAGACCTGGGGGAGCCTTCCGGTAGTGCAGCGAAAAAGAAAAACTCCAGCGCCTCTTTCATTTAGAAAAGAGGAAAAGGTTCCTGCGGGGAAAAATATAAACCGTAATTAGCTCATAAGTTGAAGTGGATTGGGGGGGCTGCCGCGCTGCGGCCAAGGAAGGCCGCTTCCCCGCGTTAAGAGGGGGGGAACTCTAAGCGTGGGGGGGAAAAAGAAACAACTCTATTCCGACTCGAGTAGGTGTGGGCAAAACGAGGCCGGAATCAGGGGAAAAAGGCAACTAAGACTGCAAAAAAGGAGGGAGTATCCTGGATCAGTGCATAAAGGGGGGGTGACATTACCCGTCATCTCCGAAAGAAAAAATGTAGGGTTCTGGGGGAAAAAGAGGAAGGCGATGCTTTTCTCACTCTTTATTAAGATCCACAGACGGAGGCCAGACTAATCGTTTGAAAGAGGGGTCTATATCTCTAAAAAAAGGGGGAGGAGAAGAGGGGGGGTAAAAAATTCTCTCGTCTCTGGTGAGGAAAACCCGTCATGGGGGGAACTAGCTAACATCATAACCCGATGGAGGGAAAAGCGTCGTTTTCCTCTCTAAGAAAAAAGGGGGGGCTGCCCCATCCCCTTTTTTCTAGGGAAAGCACGAAAGAATATTCGAGAGAACAAGATTCAACCCCACCGCTCTGTTGAAGAGGTTGGCTCACTGTGCAGCACCTCGTAGAAGGAGGGAGGGATTGAGCAAAGAGGACTGAATATCCCGACGCCGAAAAAGACCTCCGGGAAAAGACGAGTTTCGCCTATGCATAGGCGGAAAGTGGGCGTGTCACGAGAAAAAAAAGCTTGATTTTCTCGGGCCGTACCCCGAAAGAAAGAAGAGGGAAAACGCCAGCCGAGTAACCGGGTATCCAAAACCTGGGGAAACGCCCTGCTGCACGCGTGAAAAACCTCCTCACAAAGGGGGAAAAAGGGGAAGGGAGTCTGGCGGAGAAGAGGCGACCTCCCCGCCGAAGGAGCTCAGTCGTAAAGAAAAAAACTCTGGCTGAGCAACCCCCCGCGTCGCAAGCAGGGAATTCCTCGTGGAAAAAGGGGTCTCAAGAGCCACTCTCCTACGGGAGGTTTCAAAAGAAGGGAACTAAAGGTTTTCAGGGGAAGCTCTAGAAACAAAAAAAAAGCCCTTACCGTGACTAAAAAAAAAGGGAAACCGCCGATCTCCTTGGCTGCGAAAGAAAAAAGGGGTGGGAAACTAAGCGGGACCGGGCCGGGGTGTTATCTAAAAAAAAAAAGAAATAGAGTATACCACCAGAAGAAGGGGGAGGAGGGAGGCACAGAGAAAGGAGCGGCGGCGTTTAAAAGGGGGGAAGGAAAGGGCCGCGGCGAAAAATTCGGGACCCGGGGTGCCCCTGAAAAAAACCGATAGTTCACAGAAAAAGAAAGCCCTTCAGTAGGAAGAGGGGGAAAAAGGGGGCTATTACAACCGGAAAGAGGACTGAAGAGAAGGGGAAAAAACCGGGTAGCCAGAGCTGCTGGCGCCGAGCAAAAAGGAGAAAAAGGGGGGTCTGTAAAAAAGGGGAAAAAAACTTTCCGAAGAGGAAAGGGGGAGGAAGGGGGGGAGAGGGTGTGTAACACCCCAAAGGATAAGGATGATCAACGTACGAAGGTGAACGATATGCGCATGCAAAAGGGACTTCCTCGAACATCCAGCGGAGGGGAAAAAGAAACTTTCAGGGAAAGAAGAAAGCCACTCTAACTACTAAGGGAAGGAAGGGGGGTAGCAGACTGATCACCCGACAAGCTTCGGGGGAAAGCCTTTAAAGCGAGGGGGAGTTCTCCCACCTCGCCCAGGAGGGAAATTGTGAAAAAGGTACACTTCTCGCAAAAGTCATCTTTAGGTGGAGGTACGAGAAAAACCAGTGTCTGTAAGAAAAAAAAAATTCTGGAAAAGAACTATTCCACTACGGAAAAAAGAAAGAAGGTGGAAGAGCGTGTACTTCTGGAGCCCCGGAGTGAAAGGGCACAAAAGTGCTACGTCCACAAAAGAAGAAGGAGGCCATGTGAGGGTCGACCGTCAAAAAAAAGAAAATCTTCAAAGGGAGGAAAAAGTGGAAACTGCGAAGGGGGGGTCACTTAGTTTTGAAGCGCAGGAGAGGGGCGGAGCAGTCAACACGTGGGCCGGGTGGAAAAAAACACTGTTCTTATGGTATCTGGGGGGAAAAGCGCGGGGAGAAGGAGGGGATCGCTGCGGGAACGGCGTTGCAGAAAGATAAATCGGTGGGTTGAAAAAAAACATCGAAAAAAAGGGGCATCGTCGGGGAAAAAAAAAGGGGCAATTAGCTTACACGAGAAAGAATTAAACTTCTTACGCCGGGAAAAATGGGGAATTCTAAAAGCTTTGGGCCGCAAATACATCCAATCCTATGCAAAAGAAGGGGGAAGAGAAAGGGGGAAAAAGAGGTGAACGATGCTCTTGTGTCTCTTCGTGAAAAAGGAAAATCCTAAGGGAGAAACAAAAAACTGGAAAGGATCACGTCGTCGAGAAAGGAGATTCTTCATCCTCCTCTGGAAGGAAAGGGGGATTTAGGAAGTAAAGAAGGGTGATCGACTCATCTTTTCCCAAAAAAAAGAAAAAAAGGCCTCAGGGAGAGGGGGGACCTTCACAGAGTCTTGCCGCCGCTAAGTTGCTTGTTGGCTTCGTTTAAGGAAAAAGGAAGGAACACTGCCTGCCGATGATTCGGAGGGCAAAGACCTCTCATCCAGCGGTAAAAGTTCAGACCGAGATAGGAGAAGCGTATCCTTAAGGAAGAAAAAAATCAACGGGAAAAACCAAAGGGGGGAAGATGACACGACTGTGGAAACGTATAAAAGGGACTACCTCTTCTCTTCCCAAGGGAAAAAAAGGAAAATCGCTAGGAGGGGAAAGGGGAGGGCCACGAGTTGATGAACGGCCAGACGATGCCTGGGCGTGCAGGAGGGAGAACATCCTTCATCTGGGACTAGTGGGGGGAAACAGCTCGCCCGGGAGGGGAGGCTTCTAGAAAAGTTATCGGGATGGTTTCCGTCCCAGCGGGGGGAGGATTATTCGCCACCCTGGAGATGACGAAAGAAAAGAGGGAAGGGAGACTCTATTTTCTATAAAGACGACCGCATCAAACAAGCATCGAAGGTAATCAGAGCGGTTAGCGCCGGAAAAAAAAAAACCACACCCTTTCGCCCAGGAAAGAGAAAGCCTGCGGAAAAAAAAGGCCGGCGTAGCAGAAAAAAATCAAGGGGTGGGTCCCCTGAAGGGCCTAGCCATTTACAGAAGAAAGGATAAGCATCCCGAGCGGGGGGGGCATCGCTGTGTTCCTGGGGAAAAAAGGGGGCCTTATCCGAAGAAAGGGCAGGGCAGGAGTTAAAAACATGACATAAAAGGAAAAAATCCGGGGGGGGGGGGGAGCACGGCAGAACCGAGAATTCGAGTCGATCAGAAAGGAAGCTTCATGCAAGGGTGCGGTCGGTCAGGAGGGAATCTTCTCCTTCAATCTAGGGACCTTGAGGGGAAAGAAAAAAAAAGGTACATTAATAACTCCCGGGGGGGGGGGTTGAGATTGCGAAAAAAATAAGAAAAAACCCCTTCCAAGAAAAAGCGGAAGAAGTCGGAAAGTTTCGAGGACTTGTAAACTGCAATAAAAAAGAGACCTCTCTACAAAAGAGGGAAAAAGAGAGAAGGGAAAAGAAGTGCCTTTACCAAAGACCGACACACCGCGGGGGCATCGCAGGAAAAAAACAGACATGAGAAAAGAAAGGGGGTCAGGCATTTCCGTTAGGGGGGAAAAAGCATTGAAAACTGAAGACGCGAAGGCGTTGCCTGGGTCCCCCAAAAGACCCTGCATGACGTGACTCACTGGAGCTTCCGACTAAAGGGGAACTCGTTCGAGGCCAAAAGGGAAAGGTGGGAAAAGGGGAAAGGGTTATGTCCTGAACAGGGAAAAAAGGGGGGAAGAGCTCAGAACCCCAGAGAAAGCTGAACCTCTATTACGAGAGAAAGGAGGAAGCCCTACCCTTGAATGGGAAAGGGGTGCTTCAGGGGAAAAGATCATTTTACAAAAACCTGGGGGAAGAGTTGATGCTTCTCTTAAGGGGGGCTCCCGCCCGAAAAAGGGGAGTCTTTATCCCGCAGGGGGTTTGTGAAAGCGCTACCAAGGGAGTCTTGCCTGTGAGGAAGGGGGGAAATCCGGAGAAAAAAAAAGTCGGACTTCAGCTGTGATTCAGGGGGGGGGGACTAAATCCCAAAAAGGCCCGCTGTAAGGAAACAGAAAAAAAGGAGGAATCCCCTACGCTTGAAAGAGGGTTCAGAGGGTCAAACCAAACCGGCGTCAAACCACCAAAGGGACAGGGGAAAGGGGGCGCACATTCTACACTAGAAGGGGGAAAGGCACAGATGAGGAGAATCTTCTTCCGGGAAAAAAGACTTGGAAGAATAATCCGCTCTACGAACTGGGAAGGAATCTAAATCTACTCATTTAAGAAGGGATCACAGGGAAAACTTTCCAAAAAGAAGAAGTATACGCAGCAACCAAAATCGTCTGTAAAGAAGTACTTGTGAATCTGAGGAAGATCTCGGAGCAAAACATGTTATCTCCACCAAGGGCTCGAAGGAGGGGATCCTATTTCGTGGGGGAAGGTATCCGAATCAAAACAACTTCTGCATCAGGTTGCCGGGGGGGAAGAAACTCCTACCTATTCACAGAGGGAGGCAGAGGGCAGCCCTCGGGGGAAAGGCTAGCAAGAATAGGCCGTCGCAAGAGTCAACCGGGGGAGGGAATAATCACCTCTTAAAGGGAAAAGGAATGACTGAAAAGTAACCACTAAAACAAAAAGGAGATGCCGCCATCAAAAGGAAAGTGAATGAAAGGCGGTGTCGACTTCGGAAAGAAAACTGCCGCAAAAGCAAAAGTCTAGGGAAACTCTCCAGCTTGACAGTGGGAAAAAAGGAATTCATTCAAAAAAATCGAGGGGGGGGATTTGGGGGGGGGAACCCGCTCTTGGGGGAGGAAGTACCTGGGACCCGCGGAAAAAGAAAATTCAAGGTCCTCTAAGCTATTCCATCGGGAGGGAAAGGGGGGGGGGGAGAGCTATGGAGGGGGGGGAGAGACCCACCTAGCAGGGGGGAAAGGAAACTCCAAAGGAAACTCACGGGGGATTCCTCATCCATAAAAAAAAGAGGAAAAAAGATCAGAAGGGGAAAAACGCCTGCCTCCCAACAAAAGGTAGGTTATGCAGGAGATTCACGGAGGGAAAAACAAAGGGATGGGAGCTCAGGAAAAAAGGCAGTGCCCTCCGAATAGGGAAGAAAGGGAATCTGTCTGATGCCGGGGACCATATTCGGAGTTGCCTGTCGGAGGGGGGAAAATGGCTCCACCTCCTTTGGAGAAGAGGTACCAAGAGAAAGGGGCAGTTCTTCCGGGAGGGGGAAAAGCAACTGATTGTTGGGAACCGAAAAAAATCAAAAGGTTCGCGTCAGAGGAAACTCCATCTCTCTACCGAAAGGGGGAAGGGGGGAAAAGCTCGTTGGGAAAGGAAAAGGCGTCATCGCGGAAACTTCAAAACTCAGCTTCCAAACGGCGGAGAACCATCATCTTTTCGGAATGATCAAAAAAACCACAAAGTAGGAGGCCCTAGTGCCCGAGCGATTACAGACCTTCACTTGGAGGGGGGAGAAACCAGGCTCTGGATGGGAAAAGGCCGGAGGCGGGCATCGCATATCGGAAAAACCCACAAGCACGGTACGGTGGCTCCTCCTAGACGCCAACGGCACAACCTAATCCCTGCAAGGACTTCGATTCTTCCTTCGGGGGGTTGGCTATGCTGGGGATTAACCACCCCCGACAGCGGAAACCTCGACAGAATTACAGTCAAAGGCCTTACCCCGTAAAGAAGGACGTCTCTACACCGCAGGCTCTACTCCTTCCCAGTGAGATTCCTTCCTTCCTCTGGGATGCTGCCCGGGGGACCTAATCCCCCGAGTCACTCCAGGAGGGCTTGCGTTGCGGGAGGTGGCTACCTTTTCCCTCACTTAGTTGTTGGAGTTTTTGGGATCTCGTGGAGAAGTCCGCTCAAATGCTGCCTTAACGCTCGATGCGACCCCACCTCCGGGGCTCGAAGAAGTAAGTAGCTGTTCTCCATGCCGGGTTACAATATAGGAACGTTACGTAAAGCGGTTCGTAAGGGTGAGGTGTGTTTCTTCGTTCTGGTGGGACTGAAGGAAAGCACCACTTTGGCTAACGTACTCGACCCCGGGCGCATCCCCCGCTAAAGTGAAGGAGTCAATAGACCGATCTCCGTCTCGGAGGCGCAAAAAACCCTCCTGATAACACGGGGGGTGACCGGCTTCGCTTTAGCCCAGAGCGCCAGCGTCTCCCGTGCAAATCCGGCCTTCGAGGCGCCTTGGTAGAGTTGTGGCAATTTAATGGTATACGTTCCTCTAGTGAAAGATGGGTGCAAATCCCTTCGGGGGGGCGGTAGCTACGTTCTGTGAGAAAGACACCTGAACCCCAGACATGGCTGCAAACCGCGCCCGAAAAGGCGTCGTGCTCAGGGGGGAAAAAAGAAAAAGACGAGCCACGATACTTCCTGAAGAAAAAAGAAAGGGGGGTAGCGAAGCTGCTGGAAAAAGGAGCGCCGGGAGGAGGGGGCGGGGCGGTACGCAAAAAAGAAGGCCTAGGGGGAAAAAAGCTAAAAGGGCCGGGGAGGGGAGAGGTGTGGATCGCTTTCAGCAGGCGAAGAAAGGGGAAACCGGTACCGATGCAGGGGGGAGGGCTTCAGGAAGGAAGGTCTGTTACTGCCAAGAACCATCCCAGCGCATGGTAGATCGCAAAAGGTCCATGTCTTCATCTGCTCTGAAAGGACTTGGACGGAAGGTGGGGGGGGGGGAGGGGGTGATCATTCCTACAAGCAGAAAGGGGGAAAGGTTTGAAGCCGAGCTATTTTCAGTGCCAAAAGGGACTCTCCAGGAGACTTACTGCGACAAGGTAGAGAGAGCATGTCGTTGGAGACAAAGACCGGGCTGTGAAGTCGGAAAAAAACAAGCATTTGCGGCAACGGAGACGCCCTTACATGTCGAGGGGGGTTACTGAGGGGGAAAAAATCGTCTGGGCACCTAAGGGCATCGGCGAATCACATCTTCGCCTCGGGGGAGGGGAGAATCTTCAAGAAGTCGGAAAACAGAGAGGGGAATGGCTCATCAAGTAGGAAAATCGCCGGAATCGGAGAAGCAGCACCGCGAAAGGGCCTGTTGTTAAAGAGGCGATTATTTAAAGGGGATCCGGGCTGGAAAGGAGAGAGGGCTGAATCCATCGCGCAGTGGGGGAAAGAAAATTTCATTAAAAAGGGGGGGGGGGTTTGAAGAGAAAAATCCGAGAAGAGCTTGTTTCCTGAAGGATGGCAATGATTAACCTGATTGCCAACGCGGAAAAAAAAAAAAAAAAAAGTACTGTCTTCAAAGAAAGACCTATGCCAAAGGAGAAAGGGGGGGAAGGAAGTCAGCTGAAGATCGACCCTTTCACGAAAAGGGAGCTGCCTAAAAGCCGGGAGGTCACTGAAGGGCGTACTTTCACTTCATTCTAGGGGACGCGGGGGGGAAAAGAATCCGCAATCTTTGATTTTTCAAGAGGGGGGTCAGAGGGCAGGAAAGAAAGGGGGCGGGTTGATCGACTCAATCGGTGCGGGGGAACAGCCGCCAAGGGCGAGGAAGAAAGAACTAAGAGGGGGAGACCTCCGCTGCGCGTGGGAGGGGAGATGGAGGTCCGTCGTTTCAACTGGAAAAACAGGAGATCGTGAGCGCTCAACAAAAAAAAGAAGAGGTGGATACACCGAAAGACGCTGGGCGATTCAGAATAGGCCAAGGGGAAAAAAAAAAAAGCCTCATGGGGTGGTCGAAGGAAAGGGGCTACTCGGAGCATGAGCATCCACACGGCGCTTTCCTTCTAAAAGGACTATCTATCGCGGGGCTGGATAGGGGAAGGGCGCAAAGGGGCCGACGATGCCTCGATAAGTGGAAGATTCTCTGTCTTGCACAAGAGAAAAAGGGTGTTTTGGCAGAGGGGTGGAAGCAGTAACAGCTCGAAAAGGTGTCCTGCGGGAAGGATCGGGTATTTGTCAGTCCAGCTGTAAGAAGGGGATTTCTCCACCAAAAGGGGGAGCTAATCCAAAAGAGAAAAGAAAGACTCGATTGTCCGATAAGGGAAGAACGTCACTACAGAAAGAAAAAAGTCTTCAATGCGGGGCTCCTTAACGAAAAGAAAAACCCCCACCACAACTTCGGCAGGGGGAAACGCTCCAAAAAAAAAAAACTTAAACCCCCGGGAGAAAATATCATCCAAGCTTAAAGGGGGGGAACCTTCTAGCGCTTGGGCCTGAATCCATGGGAAGGCGTGAACGCAGCCCGATCGGGGGGGATTCTTCAATCCGGGTGTGGAAGGGGAAAAAGAAAAGCGGCTTCTTAGCAGAAGAAAAAGCTTTAAGGGGAAGCACCCGGCCGGAACTGGGGGAAAAAGGGGGGGGGGGGGGGGGGGCGCACGGCCCTCGTGGGCGAGTCGGAGACCAAGAGGGAGAAAAGGAATGCAGGGTATGTGCTGGAAAAAGCACGCCTTCGGAAGGGCAAAGCAGGTGACCTGGTCGGTGCCAAAACGGGATCTGAAATGAAGACCTCCCTCTTTTATTTGAGAAGGGGAGAAGGAGGGCCTCCGGATGGCAAAGGTTACCGATCGCGGACAGAATTCCGCTAAAAAGGGGGGAACTGGAGCCAAACGCTACAGGAAGGGGAAAAAAAAAGGAGTAGTAAAAGATCTATGAGGGTTGCCGTTAAAAAACCCCAGGGAACCCGCTGGGGCGATGGAAACATCGTGCGCAGACGATTGAGAAAATCAACCGGACCACGAGGTGCGTGCGGGAAAAACATGTCCGTTCGATCTTTAAGAAAAAGAGGAGGGTGCCCGGCGAAAGCCGGGGCAATAAGTTCCTCTAAAAAAGAAATCCCCTCATACGGTCCAGCGAGACCGAGGCTCACTCACTTCCTGGGCTAGGCCCCGGGAACAAAAAGGAACAGTTTCCTGGCCGTTTTATGTCCAAAGCTGCAGGGAAAGGAGGCTCAAAAAAAAGCCCGAGGAGACCAAAAATTCGAGAAGAATCACCCGATCGAGGCTGCCCCGACCAGGGGACTGTCCATTGAGGAGAAAGGGACCACCCCAAGGGGGAAGAAATTGGATGCTACCAAAGTTTAAGAGCCCAACCGCGCCGGGGCTAGAGACAGGGTGTGGGGGGAGCGGGGAAAAAAGGGAAGAAACCACCGAGAAAAAGAGGAAAATCTATCTTTACTGGGGGAAAAAAAGGGGAGACGGATGCCTTATCGAAGTAAGGCTTCATCTGTGATGAACGCTAATCGTGTTTCTAAATACCAGGAAAAAGCACCTCGGACTTACACCTAACCAAGAGAGCAACCATACGCATGTTAGCCAAGGCGGGAGGCGCCCTTTTTCCCCAAAGAGAAAAAGGAGATTGCAGGCTGTTGAGAATCTGGCACTAAAACTTCACTATCGCGCCCAGAGGGGGGAAAAAAAGACATCAACTCTTCTATAAAAAGGAGAAGGTTTCGATACGGAAAAGAGATCAAGGGGGGATAAGAAGTATCGGGGAAGAGTCTATTTTCGAGAAAAATGAGACTTAGCTCCTGGGGGCGTACTCTTCCGGGACGACTCAGGACAGCGCAAAGAAGATCTCCACTCGGGGAAAAAGCTATTTCGCCAAAGAGGGAAGTGGAGGACTCACGAATCATCTTGCATCAGGGGGGTAAACTCCGAAAAAAAAGTCACAGCAATCACTTCTCAGAAAAGAGGAGGGGCCTTCGCTCTCCAGGGAATCTCGCACCCAAAAGGAAAAGATTGAGTCTATCAAAAAAAAAAGGGAATCCTCCAGAGAAATGAAATAAAACCTAATGTGACAACGAAACGACTTCTTATTCCGGGGAATGAAAGCGCCTCCGACGCCGGATCGAAAGTTTCTTTGGAAAAAGAAGTTTAGTGCAGAGAAACTGCCGAAGAAAATCGCCTAGTGCATGTCGCGAAAAAGGGATTTTCCTTGCGTAACCGGAAAAAAGAAACAGACGGTGGGGGGGGGTGTGCGGCATCTGCTTGGGGGAAAAAGGAGTGTGCCGCGTCTCGTGGGGGGAAAGAAAAAGGGGCATCGAATCTATTTGCAAAGAGAAACGAAGGAAGGCTCCGATTATGGGGGAAAAAGAGCCTGATCGGGACCTGGGAAAAGAATTGACGCCCCTCTCTCGGGTCCTCATCCTCGCGACTTGAAGAGACCATCCGGGACCATATTAACAGGAACGAGGGCCTCCAAACGCTCAAAGGCTGCCGGCACGCGATGCCTCGTGGGCTTTTAGAAAAAAAAGGAAAGAGCTCGAAGACATGGTGCACGAAGAAAAAGTTTACGTCATTGAAGAGGGGCAGAGATCTAACATGTCGAGGGAAGGGGAAGGGGAGGCCTCGGGAGAAAAAGGTTGCAGGACTAGGAATACATCATTAACCGAAATAAGGGACGTTCCTTTCGTCCTTTTATCTCTAGGGGGGAAGTCAACTTCTGGGGGGATTCAGAAAAGGGGGGGGAGCGTCTCCACTACAGGGGGGCTCGGCAGGGGACGCACTTTGAAGTTGTCAATTTGGCGGGGGAGTCCTCTGGGGTGGGGGGGGAGCAACTTCAGCACCTGAGAGGTCAAATCAAAGATGAGCCGCCTCTTGGTTAAGCCCCTAGCTCACACTCTGAACTCAAATCCGTCAAGTAAAAAGTCCGAGTGCGGGCAAAGGGGACAATGCATCGGGCGAGAGACCAAGGGACCGGGTTATTTTCTCTAGGGAAATCAGCCCTTCGTCATTCGGGGGAAAAACTCCCTAGCTGAATTTTGGGGCCCCATAAATGTACTCCTGCTGCACAGAGGGGGAAAAACTCCTACCATCGATGCGGGGAAAGGGGTCGGGCGTCGGAGACCGAAGAAATCATGCAGCGAACTGGGACCCCAAAAACATCTGAAAAAGAAGTCGTCCCTCCCGAAGGATCCATTCCAAAAACATGAAAATCTTTTATCTTCCCTTTGTCAGAAGAAAAAAGAAAGACCGACTTCCTTGGAGGGGGCTATCCATGGATCTCGGGGGGAGGGAGCGCTAAACGAAAAAAGTCAGCACTCCCTTACGTTACTCGCCGGGAGAAAAGAAGAAAAAAACGATCTCCTTTTCTTCGGAAAAGTAAAAAAAAAACCTAAGCACGTGAACGGGGGGGAGAGGGTGGTATCTCCTCTCAACAACTTATGAGGAGAAAAAAGGGGGGACCACAAAGGGGACCCGTTCACTTCCCTTCTGGGATGCAAAGGGACGAAAAAAAGAAAAAAGGAATCTGCGTCTTTTTTCTAGGAAGAAAGGAAAGCTTCTCGACTTGAGGTGAGAGAAAACTGAACCTCCCTATAGTGAAAAAAAAAAGATGTCGGGGAGGAAGGGGGACGTAGGGAAACAACCGTCGATTCCACCAGGCACGAAAAAAAGAAGAAAAACGTCCTGTTTTTATCTCAAAAAAAAAGCTCTGGGCGGGGAGGTTCTCAGCCAAGCCCAAACCTGGCCCCTCGAAATGCCTTGCAAGGGCCGCGTGGACAAGGAGAAACAGACAACCGTACGCGATGGCGTTAGTAATGAAAGGCGACGGAGGCCTCGAGACCATCCAACGCCGGGTGAAAAAAAAAAGCACTTTTCATTTCAGGAAAAAGGAAATCTGGCGCACGCCAAGAACCTGAGAGTGTAGCGAAGGGAGTTCCTACAAGCTGAAGGGGGTTATCAACCGTTTTTAATCCGATCGTGGACTTCAGTGGGAAAAAAAAAAAGCTCAAAGTTGGAGAAAGGGACCTTGCGCCGCATGAAGCACTTGGGGAGAATCGGTGGTAGTGCGCACCCAGGGTCTTGGAAGCATGAAAGAAAGGGCAGGTCTTCATGAAGCCACTACGCCCGAAGGGAGGGTTCCGAAGAAAAAAACCTGTATTAAGTAGGGAACTGGGTTTGGGGGATCACTCGCATCTCGACGGGGGGGAAAAGTATCTCTCCTGAGGGGGAGGACTCTAAATGAGGAAAAGGAAGGAAAAACATATTTCTTTCGGAAGCGGTTTGATGAGCTCATCGGGAGTTGCACACCTCATCGTCCGGAGCGAAAAAAAAACGTGGGCCGTTGTATTCGATGAAGGAGGGGGGAGGCTTGCGAAGAGGAGGGAGGGGAAGCGCACGTGCCTTCTCAAAAGGGGTGGGAGCGATCCGTCGGTGGTCGACAAAAGGAACTCTATCATCGTCAGCTCGGTGTTAAAAGGAAAAAGGGCGAGTACGCCTTATTTTCCAACAAAAGGGGGAGCGCCAAGCCGCCGGCCGCAAAACAATCCTATTCGCCGGGATGAAGGGAAAAAAAAAAAAAAGGTCCAAGCTGGAGAAGACGAAAGGGCGCTCGCGAGGCAGTTTGAGGGGGGGAAAAGAAAATCCGAAGGTCAAAAAAACACGGAGGACGAGGGGGGTGCGGCTGAAAGGTTTGTCCGTAAAGGGAAGAGGGTCATTAAAAGATGCGGTTTTATCGACTCAATCGGGGGGGGGAAAGGAGCCTGAAGCAAAAGAGAGGACTGGCCAACTCGATGTTCTGAAGGGAGGGAGGTTCTGTGAATCTGTGCACAATCGGGAAAATTCCTTCACTCAACAGGGAGGGGGGAAGGGGATTCTTTCTTCTCGAAAAAGAGAGCCACAAGGGATTTTAGCGAGGTGGAGATCCAACAGGGGAGATGAGCGGAAAGAAAAGAAGCACCATCTCTAGAGAGAAAAGGGAATGTTTTTTTTTCTGAGGGGGGGGAAAAAACCCGGCTAACGCAAAGGGAGCTCCTGCTCGAAGGGGGACAAAACGGAAGAGCTGTAGGGGGGCTTTATCGCCGATTTGAGGGTAGAGCCTACTAGCTCTAGGGGAGCTGGCGGCAAAGGCAAGGAAAAGGGGGGGGTTGCCAGGGGGTGAAGAAAGAGAAATGCTCAGCGGGAAGGGATGCCATCAGGAATGGGTTCTGTTTTCAGTCCAAGAGGAAGTTCGCCACACTTCTGGGGAAAGAATTCCGACGACCGGGGTGTATCATCCGAACACGAAAAAAAACTCTTTATTAGGGAAGGGGGGGGGAAGTAGGCCGGTAACGCATACAAAATCCCCACCCACAGAAAACGCGACGAGAGGGGGCGGGGAATTAAACACCAAATAAAAGGGGGGAGGTAACATCCAAGCAGGTGGTCCCAGAAGGATACGCGTGAGAAAACTGCACTTGTCGGGGGGGGGGGAAGAGACTATCGGGGGGGGGGAGAAAAAAGAGGTTTAAGAAGGGCTTCTGATAAGGAGGGAATAATGCAGGCAGCTGTTCCCGGAGAAATCCATAAGCCTTGTCACGGAATCAAAAAGGAAGTCCAGGGAAGAAGGGAGCTCCTCGAGATCATTCAGGGGGAGGCGAAAAAGTCTAGGAAAGTGCAACGCCTTCGAGGAAACGCAGTTTAAAAGGATCTCTGAAAGGGAAAAAAAAGAAACGCCCTCGTGGTAGGTTAGAGGGGGTCGCAATCAAGAGGCCTTCCTCCTCTTCCGAGGAAGTCGCCCCCCCCAAGGGAAAGGAAAAAGACGTTGGTTAACCGGAAGACTCTTCCTCCCAAAAGGGGAAAATAGAGTAAGGGTCTCGTGGAAGTTACCACCCTAGGATAAAAAAAAAAAAGGGGGGGGGGGCTATCTTCATCAAAAGAAGCGTGCTGAAAGAAAAGGGATTCGCCGCCCCACCTCCTCAAGAGGTCGGTGCCTTCCTGAAGAAAAACGTGACCACCTAGAACTGAAAAAAAAAGCTTTCCCGAGAAACTTCAGGTCCTCCAAACACTGCTGCCGTTTTCCAAGGAAAGAGAGACTAGAAGGGGACTCGGGCGAGGCCAAAAAAAAAAAAAGGATGGAAAGGGAAGAGGGGGGGGGGGGGGGGGGGGGGGGGGGGGGGGGGGGGGGGGGGGGGGGGGGGGGGGGGGGGGGGGAGGGTTATGTAAAGAAAGCAAGGAAGGCTCAGTCTGCTCAGGAAAAAAAAAACGCAGGAAAAAAAGAGAGTACAGATCGGGCTGCGGCCCCAAAAGGTCCAATGGCTTAAAAAAAGAGAGCAGGGGAGACCCAAAAAAAGGGCTTGGATGCTACCGCCGGCCGCGGAAAAACGCGGCCGAGCACGGGCGGGGGGAAAAGGCTGACGGTGTGGGGGAAAGGGTTCCGGCGCTACCGGGAAAGCGGGGGGAAGGGGAGGGGGGGGGATCCCCCGTATCGACACGAAGAGGAGCGAAAGGAATTGGCGAAATAAAGGAAAAAAGAATGGGACTGTAAACATAACCAGAAGATCCCCAGAAAAAAGGGACAGGGCGAGCTGTTAGGGCCACCCCCCCCCCCCCGGGGGCAACCACCTTCCAATTCAAAACACTATCGAAGGAGATCGAGGCATCGGAAAGGAATCGCGATAAAGCCCGCGAAGAGGGGGGGTGCAGTTTCTATCTGAAAGAGAAAGAAAGGGGGATCATTCCTCGCGGAAAAAAGCGACGGTATACGAACAAACCCCATGCGGACGCCTCTAGGAGGTGACGGAAAAAAAGGTCTCGGGAAGAAAAATTAGAAGGAGGGTCTTTTCGGCGGCCGGGGGGGAGAAAGTCTGACAGCTTTTGCCGTGCAAAAAGAAAGATACACAGGACAAAAGGAAGGGGAGGGAAGACCCGCGAGTTGCCAGGAAAGGAAATGCCTCGCGCACCAAAACACCCAGGCATGTTGGGGTCTATCAACCTCACGACCTTCCTAAAAGGAAAAACCTGAATTACCACTCCCTCGGAGAGAAAAGGCACCAGCGACTAGAGGAAGGCGCCCTTTTCGTTGTCAAGGCGGCTTGTAGGGGAAGCTAAAAAGAAGCTACGAACAACGCTTGCATGTTCGCTCTCCACTTGAGTGAAAAAAGGAGGAAACTGAATTCATTCCCGTCTGCATCGGAGAAAAGAAAAGAGCATGGAAACAGGGGACAGGGACAGAGTGGAAAAGGGTCTCGAAGCTATTGCCACGCAGGAAAAAAGAGGCAGCCGAGGATGTTGTGTAAAAATTCCCAAAAAAAAAACAAAAAAGGATCGTGAACCTTCAACGCCTCGGAAGGGAAAAAAATGGGGAGTCGAATCACGAAAGACGGAGGAGTACATAATTAACAGTAACTCATCGAAGAAAAGGGTGCTTCGCGCGATTCTCTGCGATGAGTCTCCACCTCCTTTATGGAGACAAAAAAAGAAAGGGGGGGGCGGTGCCCTAACTAATAAGGGGATCTGTCGAGGAAGGGAGGTAGAGATGTGGCCGTCACGAGGAAAACCACCGGGGCCGTGGCCATACGAGTAGAGCCTATTCGGGGGGAAGGGGTCGTCCTTGGATGAGAGGTGCCGCACTTCTGGAAAATTCCATCCCCTGGGGGAGCGGCGAACTACATGCTCCAGAGGAGAAGAAACGAAGGCGCCAATGTTCCCGGGAAAAGGAGCTCGGACCAGGAAGGGAAATGTCAGGAAAGGGCTCAAACGCTTCTTGGACACCAAGTGGGAACGGAATGATCAACTCTCTAAAAAAACCGGCCAGTCTTATTCTCGAGTGAGGAAAGGTGAACGGGCGGGGGAGAAGGGGAGCCATCATGCTCTGGAAGAAGACACAGCCCTGCGGCAATGGAAAAAGGAGGAATAATCGGTACGTTGCTCCCCTAAGGAACTGCTGCCCTCTTTCCACACCCAAAGAGAAGTCAGCGGAAAGAGGGAGCAGGGGGGGGGGGGGGCTGCGACCGCCCCCGCCAAAGAACCATCAGCTCGGAGCTACCCCGATAAACTAGGCAAATATTCATTAGTCCTCGTGGATCGAAAAGGTGGGAGAAGAAAGAAGTACGCTCCGCACTGCGTGAAAAAATCTCGGGAGGGGGGGTCAGGGAAGGAGAGAGAGGCGCCGCGGCCCTTACCGGGGACGCAAAACGCCGCCTATCCCTAATTGGGAAGGAGAGTGGGGTAAAGGGTGTCATCCCTAACTCCGGAAGGGGAAAAGGAAAAAA
>Ga0179593_1454177_pt1 | contig 32093 bp, 36 predicted proteins | sample CZODoug2_1_08_16_FD_185931 | JGI IMG/M metagenome (GOLD analysis project Ga0179593, IMG submission 185931) | Vadose zone soil fungal communities from Angelo Coast Range Reserve, California, USA - CZODoug2_1_08_16fungal (PacBio error correction) | ecosystem: Environmental > Terrestrial > Soil >...
AACACGGAGCGCTCCGGAAAAGCCAAGAAATCGTAGGAACGCAGCTACGAAAACCAAAGAAGTGAAAGGTACCGAACACTATGGCAAAGAAAACAAGGGGGAGCTGCCGGATAGGAGTACAAGGGAGCGGGAAGATGGAGGGGTAGATCGTGAAAAGAGACTACGAAAGAAGGCTGCGTTCAATTTACACCGGCTTGGAGAACGGCGTTTCAATTGGGTAATACATGGCCAGGTCAGGGGAAAGTCAACAGGCACCAAAAGACTAAGGAAAAGGGGGAAAAAAGGCACGACGACTTGGGGTCATGGCTTCGGCGAGAAAATTCGTAAAAGCCTTTTCTGCAGAAGGTCACTGACAAGGGGCGATCAGGCAGCCGATCAGGGGAGAAGATTGGAGCAAGTCTTTCGATCCGTGATTAAAAATCAGGAGCAGAAGGATATCTCGTAATGAAAAAGTAGCTCATTAAAAGAGAGTAAGCATGAAAACGAAAAACACAGGTCAAAAAATCACAGTTCCCGCAGCGAAATCAGAAAGCGAAAAAAAAAATAATCTGACGCAGGGTTGGATGAAAAGACGGACTCGATTGGCCTTGGAAAGGAGCAATGGCAAACGGTTTGCCAAAAAACAAAACCGTGGGAGCGGAACTGCAAAAAAGAGGGACTAAAAACTTAGTAGCTGGGGGGGGGAACCCTGACGGAGAAAAAGCGGGGGAGGGCTAACAAGAAAAGAAAGGAGGTATGTCGAACCTTAAGCAGGGAGGTCTTCCGAAACCGAAAAGAGACGAGATCTGGATAGCACAACAAGTCTGAAAAGCGAAGAGGGGAAGGGATCCTATCAGCAATAGAGCTGACGGCAGATCGGGGAGAAGATTGGCGGAAGATGGCAAGGACTGGGAATAATACATCTATAAGAATACCATTACTAGCCCTCTCCAAGCCGGACAAAGGGATTCTTACACAATCACTACCCGATGAAGTGGGACACGGATTCTTTGCCGCGCTGAAGTGGGAGAAGAAGGATGGCAGAAATCGAGATGACTATTTGAAAATTCTCGCCAGAACGGGGGACCGTGCAAAAGACCTAGTTAATTTTGAACCAGCCGCACAGTGGAGAGAGATGGAACCATCGAAAGAAACACACGCAAGAAGAGGGGGGACCGACCGAAACCCCTTGCGCCGGTGACAACAGCGCTATCTTTCCCACTACGACAAGTTCGTGAAAGCCTTCTCCAAAAGGGAGGGGCCATGGAATGCAAGACTTAGAAGCACTGGGGAGGGGGAGGGGGAATCTGCAAGGAAGGACGGCGTAAGTGGTGATCTCGGAAAACAATCCAACACACATCAAACTGAGACCTTCATCAAAGAATAAATACGGCGAGGGGGTCGGGAAAATGGCTAGACACAGCGTGGCTGGGAGGAAAAACTCCTAATGAGTGCATCGAGAAGAAAGTCAGGTCTAAACGCTATGAGCAAAAAAAAACTGAGAGGGGAGATGCATATGGAGCTGGGTAAGACTTGGGACCTTTGTCCTCAGTCTGATTAGGGATGAAAGAAGGCTATGTTTTATTTCGTTAGTCGTCTTCCACACGCTCGCCTCAAGAGTTAGGCATGGGGGAATCCGGGGCAGCGGCACACGCCGAAGACTTCACTAAGGCATTTGTTGGTCCGTCGAGAGGGCACGTGGAAACCAAAAGTTCTGGTACTAGTTGACAAAATAGGAGATTGGATGGGGTAAGACAATCGAGGAAAAATGGAGAGGGGGGACTCCCTACAGGACGGAGATAAGGTGGAGTTTGAAAAGGGGGAGGACTTTGGGCCAGTGGGTTCTCCTGTGCAGACAGACAGAAGGAAGACGTTCAACGAGGGAGAACCCCGCGAGGGGGGTAGAGAAAGAAACAAAGAACGGTTCCGTAAGTCTTAATCCAAGGTGAATGGAAAAGGCATACCGGAAGATGGTCTTTAAAAGCCAGCGCCCAGTCTCGTCACAAGGGGAACAAAACTGTATCAATGACTGGGAAACTTATTTGGCATCGCTGCGTTACTGGAGGATAGGGGTGGGCAATCCACTTGAACTGGAATGGAAAGGGGAAAGGATCAGGCGAAACGGCATAGACGCATGCGGGAACTTCTATTCACTTGGGGGACATGACGACAGAGTTTAGCCCTTTTGGCAAAAATTTTTAACACAAAAAAGACAAAAGATCAGTACGGGAGACGGCCCAGGAAAGGGGGGGGACTGCCGCAGACTTTCGACCACGCGCAAAAAATGGAAAGGGCAAAGCACCTGGATCCGTAATGTGGAAGTAAACTGATCGAATGTTACGTCAAAAGTAGCATCCAAGACTATCAAACATCATGGTTGGCGAGGAGGAGAGAAACAAAGCATAAGGCTATCTGTCCTCGACTATCATAGCAGGATCACACAAACAACACCTTATGGGAAACTAGAGAATCCTGGAGAAAATAGGCTGGTGCATAAGGAGAGCCATCCTGAATGTCAAAAATCCGAACCCAAATGGGTCCGGGGGGAAGAGGAGGAAGTGTAAAAAGTTCCTTCCACAGGATAATCACAAGGGGTGAAAAAGGAAAGGGAGCATCGATGTTTTTCTAAAGGTCTGAAAGGAACAATAAAACCAAACACGACACCAATAAAAGGGACCGAATCCCGTCCAAATCGTACAGCAAAGTGTCACCATATGAAAGGCAGGTAGACGCTTGGGTGGTGTTTCAATCCCCGGACTTGACAGTACATAAGTCGGCTATGCACCTCAAATTTTCAAGGCTTCTGAGGGATTCCACTGTGCATCAAGGAAGTGCTCAAAAGAGGAACGTAACCCGTCCGCAAAGAACAGAGACGAAAGACAAACAACGGTAAAGACTAAGAAGCTGGTGTGGAAGCGCAGGGCGCGGGCGGTCACCGCAAGCCGGTAGGCAACGTAACGGGCCAATTCGGAGCCGTGCACGGACCACAGGGGTTTCTAGACGGATCAAGTGGCATGCCGCAACCCTAGGTGAAAAAAATGGTGGCCCAAGGGGAAAAGAAAAATGGAACGTCAAAAAACGCTTAACTACACAGGAGAGAACATCCGGGAGGGCCAACCGCGAATAAACGAGAGATAGTCGTCCCACAAAACTCGACTGTGGCGATCAAGGAACACTAGTACAAAAGCTGCCATCTTGGAAACAACGGGGAAAATGGGCGCGAAAAAAAAGAGACAAACAAAAATTACTTCTTTCGTCTTCGGAGGAACGACGCAGCCCGGGGCACAGACCATGAAAACCGTCCTCCGACGAGCAGCCAGTCTAACGAACACTCCGTAAAAATAGACTTCTGAAAAGGAGAATAGCAGGGGACAAGGGACAGAGTGGAGACAAACCCAAGAAGACCTTTTGAGAAAGTTCGCCGCCTGAACGTCAAACTCAGAAAGGGGCATGCGGAGAGCTGAACAAAGAAAGAAGGGCGTAGGAGGGGGGCAGCCTTCCAGGCAAAACCAACGAGGAGAGAACAAGTGGACGCCGTAGCGAGAAGGCCATGGGGGGTGGGTGGACGATAACCACCGGCGCTAAAGGAAATGAATACCGTCCGTCAGAGAGGCGGTCCAGGAGGAGTGGCAGTACAAATTGCCAGAGTGCTCCACAACCAAAAACTGGACCATGGAGGATTCTAAGGATTCACACAGAGAAGGGGAGACAAAAGCCGCCCGGTCGGATGAAGATACCCGGCGTGGGAATGGTTTCGATGGGGGGGTGCCCCCAACGCTGCGCCAGCGAAGGAAGTCCAATACGGGGGATAAAAGAAACCACACTCCCTGCGCGAGAAGGGGAGAATAGAGACCATCCTTTAATTCCACTTACAGCAAAAAGAACGAGCAAAAAAAACAAGAACTTAGGGTAATTTTCTTGATGTGCCGCCAGGCATCTGGGACGGGGCACAGGAACATTGCAAAAGGAACGGGCAAGGGGGGAAGGGGAGGTGAGACGATGTACTAAGAAAAAGGGTCATTCAGCATCTTCCGCAATAGGCCAGATGTTGGCCTGAGGGGAGAAAAAAAACGTGGATGCATCTCAAACCAGAAAAGCCATTTGAAAAAAAAAATGCGCCAGTGTGTGAGAGAAGACGACGATGTCGGAAGGGGTCTCGCGCATGACGCGACACTTCAGTTCGAGGGGAACATGGCGAGAACCAGCCACCGCTTTGGCGCCTTGGAGGGGCCCGTACTCATTCCGAAAAGGAGGAACAGGATCGTGGGCAGACGGCCGCGAAACCACAAGTGCGACTTTTTACAGTTCATGGGAAGCCGCAATGTAGGGGCTGGGCCAAAAAAATAGAATGAACCGTTTTCAGCTATGTGGGCTCAAGGAGGACGCAAGGAATTAAGGAGGTGTGGGGAAACAGGGTCCACGGGTATCTGCGAATGGGAAAAGAGGGCTCGGGGAACCAAATAGGATCCACGGGGCCCAAGAAAGGTCAACGCAGGGTAACGGATTCGAAAAAAACGGTGGGGGAGAGCGAACGGGGTCGAGGCTGCAGATCGAAAAGAAGTCATGGAAGGTCTGCAGTTTTATTTAAAATGAAGACTTTCCACGGCTTTGCTAATAGTTTTGTCAGCGTCGCCTAGGGGAGCACGTCGCGAAGGTGGGAAAGCTTGGAAAAAAACTGGGAAGGGAAGGGGAAAGGCGACCAAGAGGCCACGGGTCTTGGGAAAACCAGAGACGCACTGCAGAGACAAACCCCCAGATATTATTAGCATCTGAGAACAAGGGATTCACTGCACAATCAAATCCGACCAAGTCAAAAACCGAAGCAGTGAAAGGGGGGAAGGGCGCCGGCAACCAGGAAGTGTCCAAAAAAAAGTCGATCAAAGCGGAGGCCTAGATCAGAGGAGAGCTCTGCCTATAGGCATCAAGTCAGAGCTGGCATAGCGAGCTCCCCAACCAAACGGAGTGAAAAAATAAGGAGAACTGCGCAGCTCTTGGGGCATAGTGGCGAGGAAGGAAGAGAAAAAGAGAAGGAAGCCCGAGGTGATCGAACGGGTACCACATCGAGTCAACTGGGAAACGGGGAAAAAAAGAAAGGAGAGGACCAATCGGACCCAATCATCCGTAATCGAATAAAAAAGCTGCGCCCTAATCTGAGGGGAATGGGAGGGGGGGGAGAAGGCAGGTGCAAGTCGTGGGGACCCAAAAGAAAAGTGGCACTTCTCTGGGGGGAAAACTAAAGGGCCTTCAACATGTCGGCGGTAGAAAATTCAAGTCAAAAACTTTAACCTTGCTTTCGGAAGAAAAGAAAAAAAGGCGGTGAAACGAGGAAAAAAGACATTCCAAGGAACGATTCACATTGACACGGAAAGGAAAGAAAGCCAGAGAGGGGAAAGAATAAAGGCAGGAAAGAGCCAGTGACGAAAGGACGAACGTGAACGCACCGCTGAACCTAATTGCGCGAAAAAACGGGTGGAGACTCTATCGGACTTAGCATCACCAACTAGAAACTTTGGGAAACTCAAAAATCCCTCACATGAAACCGGAGAAAGTCAAAGAGAGGGCGCACGGAAAGAGAGCTTCACAGAAAAAGGTTGTGTATAAAAAGTACCTGAGAGACTCAAAAAGAAAAGTTTGGCGCGAACCTGGTATGTCAAAACTTGAGCTAACTCTCCAACGAGGTAAACTGACTGAATGGGTAAGCTGGGCAACGAAAGGCGAAAAAAGGGCGGGCGAACCTGAAACGAGATTGGGAGGAAAAACTGAAGCTTTGTAGGTCAGAAAAACGAAGTCTCTATAAAAATCTCAACATATAGCACAACTGATATTGAGAGAAGTCTGTGGAAAGGAGAGGGCAGATGCACTCCACGGACGAGACGGGAAGACGATTGAATGAAATGTTGACGAGCCTTCTATAGCAGATGCAAGCGCCAAAAGGGAGGAAAGCCGTGACGGTCGCAAATGGGCCTTTGAAAAAGGGAGTCTCAACATCAAGCAATTCCACGAGAGTGAGTGGTATTTAGAAGTTAAGTGGACGAAAAATAAAATAAGCGTCGACTCTCTCGAGAAATACTCGGCAAAAACGCGGGACGGCGTGGGGGGGAAAAATCAAGGAGGTTTTGTGGGGACAGCGCAACATGACGGAGCAGCAGCGAACCCCTTCACTCGCGCCGAGCGGAAATACTAAGGAGGATGCAGACGACGACATGGAAGAAGCCTGAAGAAAAGCGGGCCATGGAAAAACAATTCCTATCGGAAGAATAAAGAAGACGTGTTCTACTCATTGGAAATTAAGCGTCTTACTACCGGAGAAAACAAAGCAAAAGACTCCTCTCGGAGGTTAACCAGGGAGAGCCGGGTGATGGAGAAAAGGATTAGCAAAAAAGGCCTACAAGTCTTGCCTAATTACAAGAAGGGAGAGTCGCTTGAAGGAGGCAAAAAAGGGCTTCATTTATAGGGGTCTGTGTTAGCTGTGGCAGAAACCGCGGAACAAGGTTACCAGGGATCGGAGATAGGTAAGAAAGAGAGTTTTTAAAGGAGGGTATTGAAGATGAATAAAGGGCCCACGGCTTACGAAGTGTGAGACTGATGGGAAAAGCTTGCGAGGCAGTGGGGAAATCGGAACAAAAAAACTTCACTAAGATGTGGAACTGACCAAGTGAAAAGTGGAAAAAAAAAGGCAGCGGAGGGTTACTAGTTGCAAATACCTTGAAATGAGGGGTGGAATAAAAAAAAAAGAACGTTTCAAAAATGAAATGACTACGACAAGAAGTTGCCAGTCGATTAAGGGGGCAAATGGTGGGCTTCTCCTGGGGCAACATGCAAGGAGGCTTCAACAAAGCTGGGGGGAGGAATGCCGCGAGGAAAGATTCAACCTTCTGAAATTGTCCGGAAGCAAAACAGCACATGGACGTGAAAGGGACCTAACCTCGATGGTTCTGGAAAGCCAGAAGGCCTGAAAGGACAACGAAATTCCACAAAAAAATACCCGTGAACAGGGGAAGAAGTGGGGCTGGGAGGGAAAGGGACTGAATCGGAATGAAAAAAAACCGGGGCAGAAGGTGTCCGACTCCGGCCGACGGGGCAGAAATGACGCAGCTCGACGATGCTAGACCCACAAAGGGGACGCATCGGAAACTCAAAAGGGTGGGAGTGTGAAAACTGAGAAAACAGGCTGGGGAAAAGTCCTAGGGGATGTGGTGCTTCCGTCAAAGAAAGGGTCATACCAACAGAGACGAAAGAGAATGGCAACTTCATACATAGATCCAAGGGAAGTCAGGTTTGGGACTTAAAAAATGCATTGCACGAATGAGCGTGAAGAAGAGGAAGAATCACCGGAAAAAAAGACGATTCGAGGGGAACAGACTTAAAGCTAGCGGGGCCTCAGGAGGAGAGAAAGATCAATCACCCAACAACGGAGAGAACAAAAAGACAATGCTAAATTAAAGATCTCTTTATCTCGGCTCGCCCCGTATGGATAGGGGCAAGGCTCCGACCCCATTCATTTGCCGGAGCAGAGTTGCTGATCCTTCCAAATTGACAGGAAGAAAACAGGATAATGTGCCCAGTCGCCACGATTTGGTCTTACGTCTGACTAATCCACCACACCTGACGTCCCATCAAGAAAAACGTGTCACCAAAAGTTGGTAAAGGGAAGGAGCGCGGGGACACGCTGAACATTCTTAAATTCAGGCATAGAAGCTTAAAGAGAGCGGGATATGCCCTCTCAGGGAACTGTCCGTTTAAATCAGGTCAGACAGGCAATAAGAGAAAAGAAACCCTTCCATTCGAGAACCAGGGAGGGAAAAAAAAACGTAAATGCGCACGTCGTGGGGGTGGCAAAAAATCGAGGGTGGGAAAACGAGACAGGCGCTTGATTTCACCTCGGGCAGGGAAATCAAACAATTGATGTATTTCCAACGGAAAAAGGGGAGAGGTTACGACTGGAGATCGGCCTCGCGGTCAGGAAAAACCGAGTGAGCCCTCCGCGAATGGTTAAACGAGAAACCCCCAAGGCGCAATCTGTAAATCAAAAAGACATTAAAGACACGGTGCCTTCAGAGAGAGGAAGTGGGAATTTCCACCACTAAAAAAGAAATGGGGCAGAACGCAAAACAAACACTCAAGCAGAGAATTGGGGGGGGGGGTTGCATGTGTAAACAAAAGCGTAGGGACGCGCGAGTGTTAACTACCGAGGCAGGCAGCAAAAGGGGGGAGAGCAAATCCCAGCCGATCGGGAGCCGTGGGGAAGCAGTCAAGAGGCAAAGACACCTAGTAATATCCTCTAGAGATGGGGGGGTGGGGGTGGTGTTGGGGGGGGGGGGGGGGGGGGGGGGGGGGGGGGGGGGGGGGGGGGGGGGGGGGGGGGGGGGGGGGGGGTGGGGGGTGTGATTGGTGGTGTGGTGACTCCCTCCAAAGCCCTCGTTTGATACAGCTCCAATGAAAAGCAATCGCACGTTTGCCGCCCGGGGGATGTTTGGGCACCAAACTCGCCCGAATTGGGAATTAGATCGACAAATCGGGAGGCCGGTTTGCGATCCAGCCCCGGGGGACCGTCGCGATGCGTGGTTTGCTGTGGGTGTGAAAAAAAACGAGATGAAAACCTTAAAAGAGAAGGGGACACGGAGATACACGTCCGTTCAGTCGAGAGGTCATGAGAGCAATGCCAGGAACTACTTGGGGGCTCAAGGAGGTCCAGCACCGTGAGGTTGGGGACACATCAAAAAAAGGTCGGATGCGGTCTGCAGGTAGGGTTTCGAAAGGAAAGAAAGGAAGCAGGGAATGCGGCGCGGTCAAAGAAGGAGGTGGAGAGCAACCCGAATTCAACTTACGCGAGGAAGGGAGAAAGATAGTATACGAGTGGGATGACCACTTCAGAAGTGAAAATCCGAGTCAAAGTCCGGAAAATGGGTGATTATGGGCGAAGCCAGGCGCTTTTCGTCACCATTGGCTCAGGCAAAGGATTGCAGAATGGTCGGATGGAATCATTCACACTTGCAGCTTCCGCCCCTTGTCTGGAAAAACGTTGGACGCGAGAAGTGGAGGTGCCCGGCAAGTAACTTACATACTGGGACGTGCAAGGAAGTGTGTTAGGGCCGAGAAGGATTTGAAAAACCCGTGTTCTCGGAAAACTTCGGGCTAAGAAATAACATCGAAAGGGGGCGAAAATAAGACTAGGAGGTGAGGCCATCCCCCATTCGCCTATTGCCAAGCAGTAAAACAGGAAAGTCATCTAAGTGGGCGCGTCCGCTGCGAAGCCAGGAAATTTGACCGGAGAAAGGAAAAGGAAAGAAAAAGTATTGGGTACGACAGACGACGGCGACCTGCAAAAAGGGGGTAAAACGGGGACTGACCGGTGGTAGAAGGGGCGAAAAGTGCTGAGAGAATGCCGGAATGGTGAGCTTGTCGAGCGGGGTCACTGAAAATACGGGCAAAGATAGCAGCCATAGGAGAATAGCAACGTTTACTGGGGAAAGCCAAAAACGGAGCCAAGAGAAAGGCGAAAAGGGACGCACTGCCTTTGTACAATATTCGTCACACTGGATCAAGTGAAAGCCGTGTCAAAGAATAAAATGATTGGGACTGGCCACTGCGGTAGAAGATGGGGGTAATTTCGACCGAAGAAAAGACGAAGTTTGAAAAAGGTGGCAAATTGTTGAAGACCGCAAAACGAAGGGGGAATTAAGTTGAAAAGCCGTGTAAGCTCCACCAAAGAGTATCAAGAAGCCCAAAAAATTCAGAAGTGATTTACAAGAGAGGAGGAGCAGGTCTTCACGAGAGAAGGCATGCTCGACAGTCGCAAAGGGATCCCGGCAGAGTGAGTTTCCGGCTCCTTCAGGAGATATGGGACCGATCACGGAGGAAAAAAAAAAGTAGCTGCGATAGCAGACGAGGGATGGAGAAGAGGGAGATTCTACCGAAAATCTAGAAAAAAAAACAGGAGGAGGAAAAAGAGGAAAGCGCAGAGAAAAGGAATTGATGGACTCATAAATCGGTCAGTATCTCAGCTACGAAAAGGCGAGACGTTTAAAAGCCACTTTTTATAAAAAACTCAATGATGGAATCGCCGGGCAGAAGGAGGAGAAGAGGGGGGAGCCAATCTGACGACGCGAATGAGAAGATGCTGAAGAAAAAGAAAAATAATCAGAAAGGGGGAAGGGACTGGGGAACTGTAAGAATGTTACAGTCTTCACAAAACGGGGAAAAGGAAAGCTTCCAAAGCTTCTCGAGGAATGGGACATGAGGAGGAGGAAGCGAACAAACAACCTACAAAGCCGGGGAAGTCGGAACCACGGGACGATTCAAGGGCCCGGGAGAAGAAAGAAAGCCGCGAGTGGCGCATATGGAAAAACTGCAGGAAAGCTGTCTCAAAAATAAAAAAAACGGAAAAGTATTTAGAGTGCAGGCGGAGGAAAAGACGGTTGGGCGATAGAGCTGCTCTAAAACGACTCAGGGAGGGGGGAAAAAATACATAACGGTTACCGCTCTCAACTACAAAATCCCTGCAATCGATTAAAATCAAAGAAAATAAGGTAAAAGGAAACTCTAGGAAACGGGTGGCAGGGAGACGCGATAGGAGAGGAAAAGAAAATTTTGTCAGATAACGGAGATATTGGAAAACGTTTCAAATAGAAGCAACTGGTCTGAGCGGACGAAAAAACAGCGGGTAAAAAAGATGGGCGTCGGGGGAAACAAATGAAAAGGAAAAAGCGTGGAAGCGAACCGAAAAGAAGGTTTCGACTTAAAGATTGATTTCAGTCCTAGTGATAGCAGGGGAGCACAATTGCTAATCGAAAAAACAAAAAAATGCCCGAATTTGGAGACCATAAAAGGATGTGAAGGGGCGAAGGAAGCAATAAAACTGATATCTAGGGAAAAAAAGAGAAATAAATGAAGAACTGCAGACAAGAGGACAGTAGCAAGGAATCAAAAAGACAATTAGAAAAAGAAGTGACGGGAAGCAAAACTTGACGAAGCTATGAGGGTACCAGAAAAGCACATTCACTCCAAAATAAGATAAGGATTGGAGAAACGTAATAAGTCAGGATAAATATTGAAAAGGACTCAAGGGATCAGGAAAGAACCTAGTTTCACAGTAACTCGCGCAGCTGACGAGGTGGGCGAGCCACTCCTATTGTGGTATGGGGAAAATGGGGAAAAAGCCCGAATTACTTACGCACTTTCCTCCATCAGGGAAAAAACCAAGAACATCTCATCAGAACCTGGAAAAGTTTTGCGCGACTCGAGAGATACTTTGGTAACGCATGTAAAGTGATGAAGACAGAACCAAACAACGGAGTGGAAAGGAATGCATTACCTAGAATTAAAGGAAGAGGACTTAGAAAAGTTATCTCCGGGTGAGCGAGCGAGGGGTAACTAATAACAACCAAAAACCGGGGCATTCAGAAAAGATAAAGGCGGAAAAGGGCGCACCAAGGGGATGGAGAGAGTGGGATCAACACACACCGAACGAGATTCTGGGAATCTAGACGACCAAGCCTAGAATAGCAGAGAACTTGCTTCGGGAGTTAGGTCAAAAGGGAGAGGGGTAGCCCTAATGTGAACCGTGTTTGTACAAAGGAAAAAGAGGAATAACGGTTGCGTGATGGTATTGAAGATAATGCGCTACCGTAAGGCCTCTCTACCTGGGGTGCTGCGCGCCTTGGAGAGGGTCCGCAGAGAGGGCAACACGCACGAAAACGTCACTAAAATCCGGGGGGTGTACAGAACGCTGCCAATGTGCGAAACCCAGGAAAGAAAGAGGGGGGATTGGAACTATTGGGGCCAAAAGGGACGGGGGATACCGACTCCTACTCCGGAAGAAAAACCGGGGACAAAACTCTATATTGAGTTGACAGAAGAGAGTGCGTGTCCATTGGGGGATTAAGAAGCACAATCGAGGCTTCACATCAGGAATCGCAACCCCCTAGCCTATCACCAGAAAAGGATGACTGAAGGCGTAATCAATCAGGGACATGAAAAAGTGCAATAAAGAGAGGGGTCGTGGGGAAGGACGGAACATGTCATCTAGAAAAGAAACAACTAGAGAATTTAATTGGAGAAATTAGGGAGATAATCGCTTGCGGAAGGGGGGACGGATCTTGAAGAACATGAAAGCGGAAAGACCTGGGAGCCCTATACGCAGCTTACTATCCAAAATGAGGTAAGGTAAAAAAGGATCGGAAAGGGGAACAAGAAAGCCTGGTCCAAATGGGGGAGAGCTTGAAGAAAGGAGTGAGTACGGCCTCTGGATTGATTTATGGAAAGAAATGGAACAAAAGAAACAGATCACTGGCGACGGAACAAACCAGGGGGGCCATGTAGATGGTGGAAGGAACCTCAGAAAGGAAAGGTCAAAATGTGGGCGACAGCCTCTACGAGGATACCTGGGCTCGAGGACTGCGAAAAGAGCGACTGAAAGCTGAAGAGGGAAATATCCAGGAGCTACTAGAAAAACAAAAAAACGGAAGAGGAGAAGAATATGATCTAGAAGGAAGACTCTTTGAGCTCTCTCACTAGAACCAAAAAAAAATATGAATCCAGAAGGGAAAAAAAAAAACATGACAGGGTGACCGGGAAGCGGCGGGGTGCCGGAAGGTTTCCGGCCAAAGTGACAAAGAAAAACAAGATGTGCCAAACAGTGAGGGAAGGACCATGTTGGGGTCAAGAAGTCGGAATTAAAACCAAGTCAAAGCGGCTCCCTGAATGATAAGGCAAAGCTTGTACCAACTTGGACAAGGAAAGACCGTGTCCAAGATGCGAACAGGGAGGAAATGAAGAATAGAATCGACCGGATTAGCAACGCCCGATAAGGGACACTTGCAATCCATTTCATGCTGGACTCAGAACGTCCCCAGTACGCTAAAAAGAAAAGTTAAGGTATCAACGAATAGAACGGAGTGTGTGGGCAGATCGAGTGTAAAAGCCATGTGGGAAGGGGAGTATCCTACATAGATGGAAGGAAATAAGACCAGGATGGGAACCTAGGAACCGTCAAGGTGAGACCTGTAAGCGACTCGCGGGGAATGGCGAACACGGAGGAGACTCGCATTGGGGGGAACAAGGAGAAGCACAATGGGCAGTAACTATCAGGAAACGAAAAAACTTATCTCCTAACCGTAGGAAACAAAAGGTAATTCAAAGATAGTAGCAGGGGTATTCCCACCAAGTCACCTTTAGGGAATACAGCCAGAGTACCACGCTGCAAATCATGTTACGTTACAGCAGACCGGCAACACAAATGACTTTGAGAGGGGTTCGGGTCCTCCCGCGGACGCAGAAAAAAAAAAAGGGCCGCGCGAAGGGAAATCACGAGACAGCAAAAAATGGAGCTCATGGAGAAAAAAACGTAATATCCTTGGGGTAATAATAGACCACAAGGTTCCGATAGGGCCAGCACAATGAAAGAATATAACTGGGGGGGTGCAGCAAGGTTCTGGTGGACTCCCGCGAAGAAAGGCTTGTTATAAGCTGAAACAAGACGGTAGGCAGGTGTGAACGAAAAGCACAAAAAAATCTCGTCAATCTCTTGAAGTTGTTGCGGGGGGGGATCGTTCGAAGAAACACAATACCCGAGAGAAAAAACATTCTATACACTGACGAGAGGAGTGTCGGAAAGTATGGCCAAGGGGGGGGGAAAAAAACTTCCAGAAGGTGCACAAGGGCGGTGGAGGAAAAGTCGCGCAAGGAGAACAGCACGGTCGGAAGCGGAATCTGCACTTGTTGTGGGTTGGACTAAGGGATTCCAGCATGCATCAGGTCAGCTCGGGATATGGAGTTTTGCGAGCAAACAAGACGTCCCGAAGAACGCGAGAATTTCAATCGAGGAGATAGAGAAAGACTGGAGGCAAACGTAAAAGCGGCAGAGACGATGCCACAATCCGGAAGAGGGGTTCTTGTCTATTGTTCATTATGTGGCAAAAGCCAGCTCTTTTTAAAGAAATCAATGGGCACCGTCAATCGGCGGGAAAAGGCCGGTGGGAGGGGGGTATGTACTCAAAAGGAAATGTAGGAGCGTCTTCCGGATAGGAAAGAGGTGCGAAGTCAAGAACCGGGATGCATCTGAAAACCAGGCAAGGAATTGAAAAGGAGAAAAAGGAGGCAATGGTGGGGCTCCGAACGAAGCAGGGGTTGCGCCCGGTTCGAGGCTAAATGAGGGCGGAAATGATAAGGAAAATCTCGTCGAGCAGCAAATTTTCGCCTTGAAGGGTGAAAAAGAAAAACGATACGTAACAGTAAGAGCGGGGAGCTCCGAGAGAGAACAGTGGGCGATGACCCGGTGAAAAATCGGAAGAAATTGCTTTTCGAGTGCAGACGGCTTCGCTTAGAAGGGAGACCTATTTTCGCAGGACGCCAGAAAAAAGGAGCGAGGCCGGGATTCGATGGGGGGGTGGGGCGAGTGCAACGTGCTTAGAAAGGTGGCAAAGGAAAAAACGTAACCGCAATCGCGAAGACGAAAATTCTTTCTCGCCGCAACCGAGCCCGGCCGGAACTTCGTGAAAAGACTCCTATAAATTAAATATGCGCACGGGTCTCGGCTGCCGCGTAAATCCGCCCACACACCGACATGGTCAATGAAACGTCCCGGGAGAGACTGCCCGGCTTGGGTACAGCGTTCTAGAAGAAAAACCATGCCGACTCTATTTTGGTCAGCCTGACGTTTGAGGACAGGAAGGAACAAGTGCCGGGAGGGAAGTTCGAAACAATACAGAAAATTTCTTTGAAGGACCCCCTAAAGGAAAAAGGGGCAGAGATCCAGATGTGACGATATTTCGACAGCAAGAGGCTGAGCGAAACAGTGCGGAAAGAGAAAGTTCCCATAGCAATATTCTCGACACCGGTCTGCGCCGAGTCCAAAAAAAATTAGGTGGGGGACAGGATCACCGGCAAAAAGGGACCAAAATGGAGGCCACGGTAACAAGAAGTCACGCGGACTCGGAGCTGCGATAGCGCAAGTGTCTTAAACAAGGGAAGAAAGGACCACGTTTATCTCTATCAACGGAGAAGGAGGAGGAAGCTCAACAATCCATTGTGGAGCCATCCGCTGGGCAGGTCAAAGAAAAAGGAAGTTGATAGACGTTCAGGAAGAAAATCAGAAAGGGGGGGGAGCAGGGAAAAGCTGCCGGGAGTACGACCGGGGAAAAGGAAAGGGGGCAGGAGGGTTAAATACTCAAAAGAACTGCTTAAAGTACCATGAGGATCTTCCGGAAGAGGAGTTTGTAAAAAGAAAGGGGAAGGTAGGTGGAAGAAAAAACAAGGCCGACAAAGTTAGTGGCTGTCTAAAGAATAAGACTTCGTGCCTGCTTCGGAAAGAAACCAAAGTCAAAGCCTTGGATCTGCAAAAAAAAAAAACGGGAAGATTTCAAATTGACGCGGGAAACGCGGCTCCGAGGAGAAAAGGTGCGCAGATGAAAAGGAACAAGTATGAAAAAGCTCCAAGATCCATCGTTGCGATAAAAGTTGGAGGAACTTACAACGGAACACGACAAGAAACTCTAACAAACACAAGCCGAAAGGCGGCGATAAGACGACGGGGAGAAAGGGGGAAAAGAAGGGGGAAACAACGCTAGGAAAACGGGGTCATTTCTACTGGAATCTTCGCGAAGAAATTTGGCGACAAGCGGACTTTCAAAAATGCAGGACGCTTCAAAACATCCAACGGAACTTTGCGAGGAACTGAGTAATTTGGGCAAAAATGAAAGGCCGGGGCTGGGGACCTAATAATGTATGAGACAGGAGCCTGGGGACATTGAGTGCGCGTAACAAGGGCGAAAGCGGAAAAGTAGAAACGGGACAGTTAGGAAAGAAGGAGGGAAAGGCGAACTTTGCAGATGCTCCATGGAGAGACCAAAACTCGATGAATAAATTGAAAGGAAGTATTGTGCATTAGTGCATCGGAAAATCAACCGGGGAAAAATTACGAAAAGACGTAAAGGGGCGAAAAAGAATAACAGACTAATGGGAAAAAACAGCAAGAAATTCACGAACACAACTATAGGAAAGTGGAAAGGAGGCGCGACAAGGGGTGGAAAATATAGGCTCAACTCCTATTCAGTAGACAGTACATAGATCAGAGAGAGTGTGAGAGTAAAAGCCGTGAAAAGGGTTACCCTGCCGCCATGAAAGAACGCATGCTTACCTAGAAACAAGTACTAGCTCCTCCTACGAGCTGTGGGGAAAGAGCAGGGCGCGAATCCTTTCGACTACGACATGAAAAAGGGGAGGAAGCTAGCGCCAACCAGGGGAAGGCATGCAAATCCCTACAGAAGAAGGGAACGTGGGATCTCCGAGGTAAGGAGCCGCGCGTAAGGGTTGAAAAAGTATACCCCACATCAAACCGGTCCTGAAACATAAAAGAGAGAAGTGCTGAAAAAAGGGAGAAAGTGTCCATCATCACAAAAGAAGAAGAGGGGCTTGGGGCAACTCTACGTCCAGGGAGAGGGGTTGATGCACAAAAAAATTGCGGCAAGGAGAAGGTCATGGGAAAAGAGGGTATAGGGGATACCACGAGGGGGAAAAGTGGAAAGGAATAGGTAGGGCACTCTTTTAAGGTATGTTATAATATATGCGCTGTAACCCAAGCTCGTCCGCGTCAGGTGGGTAATTCTTGAAAGGGAAAAAAGGGGAGCTTAAAAAAACGTCGCGACACGACGAAGACGGAAAAGAGGAGGGTGGGTGCGTCAAATGGGGGAAACATGAGGGCAATCTTGGTTTTGACTAGTGGGGATCGAAACAGGTAGAGTTAAACAAAAGGAGCTCGGAAGGACCGCGGAAAAAAGACAGGAAGGATAAGTGGAGTGGGAAAGCGTACTGAAAACAGGAACATGGGGTAGAAGGGAAACGCAGGAAGGCTTAATCGAGTGCGCAGGAAAAAGCGACCGAATTCTCCATGTAGAAACAGGAAAGAACGTCAGGGAGGGATCCAGCAATGGAACGTAACGGGCATACCGGAGTGGGGAGGGTAAGCCAGCGCCTGAATCGGAAACAGGATCGGGCAACACAAATGGGAGGTACAGTTGAAAATAACTAAGCTATATGCGCGGGCAGGGACAGGACGATCGGTAAGAAGGAAACTCGGATGGAAAGTGGGAATCCATCCGGCGAAACCCTATAAGCACAGGGGAAGAAAGTGGGCCTTGATGTCAAGACAGGGGTTAAAAAAAAGCCTTTGTGACACGCGTTCTGCCAATGGACAAGAGGTTAAAAGCAGGGGAAAAGGGAAGTGGAGACAGGCGCGTGAGTTGGGGGGGGATTAATGAAGAAGACCATCTAACTCAGTCACTTGTCTAAGGGCACATCAGGGATTAACTGGTCCGCTACCCAGTAAAACACAGACAAAAAGGGAGGAAGCATCTGAAGATTCATCAGGGGAATGCGATGACGGCGAGAGAGCGACGCGATCTGACCTACTAGCAGGTCTAATAGTCACCACAACAACGGGGGACAGAGACTGGATCGCTCCTAGGAAAAGACGAATTTAGAAAACAGAGTCGAGCCGAAAAGGGAATCGTCAGAGGAGGCCAGCCCCCATTAAGTTGGCGGGAAGCTGAAAGTTGCTGGGGTGTTCACTTGCAAAGTCAATGTAAAAGCAAAGTGTGTGGGTGTTTTGAGTGTGATGTTTGGTGTCTGTCTTCTCGTGAAAAAAAGTCGGTCCGGGAATCAAGAGCGCTGGGAAAGGCAGAAAGGAAAGGATCAGTACATCTTGTCAAAATATGGGAAGAACTGACTAGGGAAGCGCGTGGGCCCAAACATTAAAGTACCTGGCGTAGCATCATAGAATCGGAAGAGGAGAATGTGCAAAAAAAAATTACTAGACTTGGGAAAGCACCAAGGAGGGGCTTCAAGGAGACGTACACACCTTGACCTACAGGTCTATTCGAAACTAAAATCAAATTGCCCCGTTGGTTGGCAAAAAGATAATGAGAAAAGGGCATCTGACGTTTCAAAAACAGAAGGAACCAGGTAGCAAGACGACCAAGGGGAGGGAAAAAACAGCAAGCCCGTTTATACTAGCCTCTAGTAAACTCGAGTGAAGCAATAAAGCTATGTTGAAAAGAGAGACCAAAAAAAAAGGGCAATCATGCGAGGGAAACTAACCTTAGACGTCCTTTCGGGGACCACAGCTCCATCTTAGGACACAAAAAGTTTTTGATTCGCCACGTCAAAAAGAAGCTGCATCGGGGTCCACGGGCAAATTGGCGCGAAAGACACAACAAAAGGAGACTCTTCGCGGGTTCCTCTGAAAAGGGGAAAAACCAAAAGGGCCGCGCAAGCATCAAACGACAAAAATTGGTTGATCAATTCATATTCAAGACCCTCCGTAAAAGAAAAGGAATGTCCAAGATACATACCAGGGAAAAAAAGGGACCCCTCAGGGTATCCCCCAGCAACGAAATAACACCAGAGTCAGATTTTGGCCTCTGAACGAATCCAAATGGGGAAAAATAGACTGCCAAGACGAAAGACGTCATTGGGTATGCATCCTTCCCACAGCGAAGAGCCGTAGCGTCAATGGTGGTGCGGGTTGGGGGGGGAAGGACTCAAAGACAAACTTACGACACTGAAGAATCACATGCGGGGACGGCAGGTCAATTCGAAGGAGGACACACTTTGCATTGGGCGCACGGCTTCCAACACTTTTTAAATGGGAGGAGGCAAAAGGACGCAGGGAGCAACAAGAAGCACTGGCGAAAGAAGCGATAGCAAACTGCAGTGGGTGGGAATGCTATGCAAAAGGCCTAGACGCGGGTCCAAATTAATAGGTAGGGGATAAAACACGATGAAGATTCGCTCATTCATCAAGTCGAAGCAAAGAAAGTGAGAATGGAACACGGCAGCGCCGGAAAATAACGGGGAAAAAATCCCTGAGCTCAGGCAGTAAGTTGTAAGGCGTTCGCACCAAAAAGAAATTGGTGAGTCCGCACCTGGGACCTTCAAGGCTGTAAGGGTCGGTTATGCTATGGAACACGCAGGCCCAGTATAAGTACAGAGGAAGGGAAGATTAAAGGAGTACTCAAGAGTGCATCTCAAGTAGCCCTCAATGAGAAAAAAATGGACGAGTTTTATCCGAAAACAAAGTTTAAAACAAGTGTTCGCGCACTGAAAGGAGGAAAGGAAAGAAAGACTTCAGGGATCTCTCAGAGGAAATAACCCGCCCCTTTGAAGGCATAAGGGTTAAAGCGTAATCTCACGTAAGTCCCATCGAAGGGCGCGAAAGACAACGGGTGCTCTTTTGCCAGGGAATAGAGAAGGGGCAAAGGGCCAAATTTTCATTGGAAGACTTAATCAGAAAGAAGGACCGTAGCGTGAATGTTGAGGTCGCGAAATAAACTTATTGGCCGGGGGTGAGGATGGGGGGGGAAGCGGGGGAAACGGGCTCTGCGAAGGGGGGGCCACGGACGAGCGGGAAAAAAGACAGACGGGAGACCTTGATTGGACAGAGAAGCAACGTCCAGAGTAAGGGTTCTAAATCAGCCTTGATATGCCGCAATAGTCGGAGGGAAAAGGGAGGAAACCTCAGTGGGGGAAAAGGGGGAAATCGTCCAGTGGAGGTCTTGAGAAAGTGCCACAGGAGGGGGAAATAGTGGTCGTCTTTCAACCATCCAGTGCAATTCCGAGAAGTTTCACCTCAACCATAAAAAACGCCGCAAAGGTGCCGGCAGTTTTGAAAAAAAGAAAGGACTGTTTTTGACCCAACGCGGGCAAATGCAGGGAAGAAAAGGGTCAAAAGGTGTCAGAGAGTCGGGAATAAAAAGTCGCAACGGTCTTCAAAATCTAAAGCAAAGATGAGACGACATTCAATTCCCTTCAGAGAGGGGTTTTTCGGCGATTCACCTGTAATGGAAAGAACCAGTCAGGATCAACGCAACGCAAGAGAGGAGCTGACGAGAGCGACAGAGAAAGGCACAATTTGAACGCAGCTCTCTGCAAAAAAAATAGGAGGAAACTGGGCGGCAGCTCCTGAAGTGTCTGCGCCATCAGCGGGGGGGGAAGTATCGGCAGCGAGAAGGGGGAACAGTCTACGTTGAAAGAATAAGATCTAGCAACGGGTGAGGAGCCGGAACAAAAAAAGGCACGGGAATCGAAACATCATTAAAAAGTGCGGTTGAATACGGCGGGCTATAAACTGCTCAAGAAATGCTGAAGAAAGTACGGGGGAGAGGAAAGACGGAGGCAGTCGTTGGGGAAAAAAGAAGTGGCCTTCTGGGGAGACAGGCCGCACGTGTCTTCGAAAGAAAAAGACAGGAAAACGGAAAGGCTTGCGGTCAAAAAACGAGTCAAAAGCCGTGGATCGAGAAAAGAAAAAGATGACATTTGACACAGGCGGAAGAAGCGAATCCGGGCGAAGCGCATAGAATGGGAGTCATGCAGGCGGTCGAAATATACGCCAGGGCTAATTTCGGCGAGAAAGAAGTGTGCGAAAACGATCTGCTGTTACGCTCTGCAGGAGAACAACGGAGGAAAAAAAAGGGGGAACGATCGCCACAGCCGAAACCGGGAAAAAAGCAACGACATCGATCAGACCGCATAACACTTAGGGGCTCACGCGTAAACGGGGGGGGGGGGGGAAAAGCCCGTAGGAGAGAAAGCAAAGTTTGGGGGAGCTGCAAACTCTATTTACAAACCAGTGAAAGACACGTGGGCAACTCATACCAGGTCAAAAAACTAATTGGAATACGCTGAATGGGCTGGGACAACCACAGAGAAAGTTAAGTGTAACCGAAAATAGGATTTTGGAGAAAAGGAAATCGGAGGGATTCCGCCCGATAGCGCGGAAAAACAGGGGGGGCGAAAAGCAGGAGCGGCGGGGGAGAGACCCCACTTAATCATTTGCTAAGGATTGAAAAGGAGCTGAAAAGGAACGCTACACTTGGAGAGCGCTTCATAAAAAGTTGGCTTGAAAAAGAAAAGCTGCAAGGAACTTGATAGTACAAAAACCTCCTGGAGGTGCCACAAGGAATGAAGAAAAGACGCAGGGGGCTGACAACATCAAAAAATTCACTAAAGAACAGATACTGGGAAAACGGAAATCTGGGAGGAAATAAAGAGGCTCTAGACGATTGAAAGAAATCAAGTACGGAGTGGGGGGGAAAGAAAAACTACTAGGTTAAATTTTGAAACTCCAAGAAGGAGCGCATGCTGTAAAGACCGAAAAAGACCGTGCTCCTGAAATTTCTTTGGGATGACCGCTCGATCCCTTTCGACTACGACCTAGTCTGGAATCCTGAAAAAGCGTGGCCATGGCAATTCAGAAAGAAGAGGACTTGAAGAAGGATCTCCACATGGGAAGAGAGGACGTTAGGGGGTGTTTATCCCTAAAGACTACCACAAATCAAAAAGAAAAGGCTCGGGAAAACCGGACCTAAGAGGTCTAAGAAGGAGCATCACACCGAATACCTCTGGAGGGAGGGGGATTGGCATATAAGACCAAGCCGGGCGAGGAGTCTTGCCAAAAGAAACGCAAAGGAGATTGATTGATGTAAATAAAAAGACCTTTTGGTCCAAAAAAGTCGATGGTAAAAAAGACAAATGTTGAGGGAGGAAAGGTCCTTGCACAAAAAAGGACTTCGTCCGGAGATCCGCTGGAGGGGGCAGTGGGCTTCCCTTTTGATCGCGGGAAAGCTTCACACACCAGAAATAGAAACGAAAGTAAGGTTGGGTCGTCGCGCCAAGAGGGCAAGTGGAAACCAAAGGATTTACGGGGCGGTGCTAGGGCGAAATCAAAACCGGGTTCGAGTACGGGTGGAATACCATTCACTAGGCTTGAGGGAACCGCAGAGTTTCGGAGGACGGGAAAAATAGGGGGAGTTGAAAAAACGAAGGGGCTTCAATGGGATTTCTCGGTCAAAGATTAATTCTTGTAGCGCCATTCCCCGCGAGAACGTCTACATTAGAAAGAGGAAGGGCCTGCCGGAGGAAAAAATCCAGAGTAAAGGTGGAAAAGGGGAGACTGAAAGACAAGGGGGGGTATTGGAAAAAATCTCCTTAGCAAGGCACAAACCCTTAAAAAACTCACACTTGAGAAGAAAGGGAAAAAGAGATAGGAGAGTGAGGACTGGGGAAGAAATAGATGGAGTAACACCTGGGGGAATGGGCAATTTAGAAAGCCTTCACGTAAATAAAACATATCGTAAAGATTCGATTGAAATGTAAATGACAGTCGGTGGAACTAGATTTGACGGGGTTCAACAAGAAGTGAAAGATGGGAAGATGTAAAGAGACGGAAATTTGGTGTGATTAATACATACCAAAATCTACTCCATCAGAGGAACGGGCAAGAGGAGGGGGGCAACTGGTGGAAGGAAGAAAAAAGCTCAAGAAACCAAAAATTGGGGGGGGAGAGAAAGAACGCTGGCAGTCATACCCAGGGGATGGCTCTAGGAGGCTGAAGCATAGCATATCGATATGGAAACTGCTAGATCAGTATATATAGAAAAACGAGGAGACTTTATGACATCAGAGGGGTAAAATAGGAGGGAACGAGAAGCCGAATCGAGCCATCAAGAATGAATCACAGGCTGCACCCACTACATAGTTGAATCTGAGATTGACTTATTTTAATGACAGGAAGCAAAAGAAGGGGACACGCAAAAAGCGGTCCGGAGGGGGGCCGGAAAGGAGGAATGAGAAGAAACAGATACGTCTCAAAATGCTCGGAAAAAAGCGGGAACCATCTTGGAACCACAAATAACTCGCCGGACTGGAGGTAAAATGCCTCGAAAGGAACAGGCGATGTCTGAACGGCGACAGTAGGGGGAGCCAAGTGCCAATCCAGTTCATGGCTTAGGATACTGTCCCAATAAAGCGCACGACCTATCGTCAATTACAGTAGTGGGGGGGGGGGATATCGGGGTGAGAGGATTTCAAGGGGGGGTAAAAAAAAAGAGGGACGGGCACGGGTCACCTTCCGCATTGAAAGGGTTCCGCCTGCCGGCCAGAGCCGCAGGGTCCTCAGTGCGCACCTGATTGTGAAGCCTCCCAAAAAAAAAAAAAAACCGAATTGGGGACAACTAAAAAAAAAAAAAAAAAAAAAAAGAAAAAAAAAAAAAAGGAGAGGAGGAGCACCAAGGGCAAGTCACCGCTTAACTCCTGATCAACGTATGTCCGGATCGCTCAAAGGGTTAATTACCTAGAGGAAAGGGGGGTAATTCCAAACCCGCACAACTCGAACCTGGGGCAGAAGAGGCAAACAGTACCGAACGCTGCAAGTAAAACGTGCACATTGTCATAAACCTGACAAAAAAACAGGTTACTTAGTGAATTCTTAGAGTTTGAAAGAAAGAGGACTCCTCAAAAATCTCGACAAGCTAAATAACCTATCGGGGGTGACGGGGGGAAGGCAAGGAAATAAAAAAAGAACCAAGTAGTGGACCAATAGAAAAGAAGGACTGTGAAAAAAGGGGCCCCAGTAGGGCAGAAACAGGCTAAATGAAGAGCTACCTGTGCCGCCCGTTGAAAGTTGTCCTATCACCGGCTTGCGGGAAGCAAAACCAAGAGCTCACTCAAGGAAAGGTTTCTGAATCAATCGGCTCAGAAACGCGGAAGCAGGGAGAAAAAGCCGTAGTCGGAAGGGGTTTGCAGGGGGTGGGGAGACGGTCCAAAAAAATAACCACCCGCGCGCTCTCCTTTGCACATGCGGCGAAGACATCAGTCAATTGCAGTCCATGGGGAAAACAAAATGTGTGAGACGTACAAGAAGGTGGCGCTGTCGTAGGCGAAAAGGATACGACCGGGGAACAAAGAAAAGGGAGGAATGAGCACGGATTCAAATGGAAGGGTTTTGTGAGGGCCAGTGCGTCCTGTCAACGCTTTGACCAAATGATCAAGAAAGAAACCAAAAAAAACGAGAGAAATTGAATGTCGAGAGAGAAGAAGGAGAATGTCCAAGGGCGCCGGCAGAAAGATTCCCACAAGGAAAACAAGGGATAGAAAAACAGCAAGAAACAAGAACAGGAGAAGAGAGGAACCAAAATAGGAAAGGGGAAGGGGAGAGAAAGGAGGTAGGGGGTGGAGGTATGTGGAGAGTAGGGCAGAATGGCGGTAGAAATACGGGAGATTGCAGACTACAAGAATGAGAAAAGGGGGGGAGCATTAGAAAGGGATATGGGGGAAAAGGAGGACCGGTAAACAGGACGAGAAAGGAACAGGGAAGAGAGGAGGGGCGAAACGGGGTTAGACAAGAAGGGGGGAAAAGATTGATAGGGGGGTCCTTATCGTGAGTGAGATGGCGGTATGTGGCGAAAAGAAAAAAGTCACTCTGGCGGTACAGCACAGGGGGACGTCACGGCTGGTAGAAAATGGCGTTATTGGAGGAGCCACTCAGAAAAAGTTCACTAAGCAGCTTCCGCCAGGTCTTCATAGTCCGTCTCTAAAAAAAGTGGGGGGGGGAAAGAGTGAAGAGAAGGAGAAAGGAACAAACTTCTATAGACATCGTGGGCATTTTGGCGTCGCCTCGGCTATTCACCCTAAATCGCGAAAAAGGAGGGCGGAAGGGACCAAGGAAGGAGAATAAAGCGGGGAGAATAGAAAAAACTTTGAGAATCAGGGTTTGCCAGCGGAACTGATGAGAGAAATGACGTGGCGCCCGCGAAGAGCCAATTTGTGAGCTTATTTAGAAGCAGGAAGCCAATTTAGTCAGGGGGGTCAATCAGAAGAAGAGACAAAAGTTGACATAGGAGGGGAGAGGGAAAACGAGGGTCGCCGTAAAAGCGTCCTGAGCGTATGACGGGAATGTTCAGGTCAGCGGTAAAAGGACCAAAATAAGGGTTGGGGAAGAGAGAGGTTACAGAAAGGGAGAAATTGAGTTACCTCGCAAGGAAACTGCCCGCGGGAGTACGAGAAACCTACCTCCTGCCTTTAAAATATTCACCTGATCGCGTCCAAAATCCGCAGGGGAAAGAAGGCGCCCGTGGAGAGGGGGAAGAATTCCAAGTCTTGATAGGGGGTGTAGGCGTGATAAAAACACATGGAATCTCGAAGTGAAGGCACGTGCAAGGCGAACCTCACCAGGCCGCCTTGAATTTGAACATGGATCATTTCTTTGCCAAAACGACTGCAAGCAGAGAATAAGAGGGGGCCCTCGAATTAAAAATCAGCACGCTTGCGAAAAGGGGGGGGAGGAAAGAGGAAGGTCAGAAAATCTCCTGGCAGATCCGACCATTAAATAGCCGATTCCCGTCATCGACTGTGAGTGTTTCCGAGCAACTTCCCAAATGAAAAAAGAAACGTCAGGAAAAAGAAAAGCGCGTAACATGCGAGAAGAGGGGTCGCAACATAGAAGGAGGATCGGACGGAGAGAGAAAAAAAAAAAAAAGGAGAGAAGGAGAGAAGAGCCGTCGCACTCCTAATTAGCGCCAAATCGGTCTAATCGCAAAACTACGAGCGAGTTGTCTAAGTGACTCCAAGAGACACCGGGGAAGGGCCGAAAACTCAAGAAGATGCCAGGAAGAGTGAGGGGAACCGGGTAATCCTGAAGAATATGGAAAACGTCAAAAAAAAGAAGAAGCTGCTGGAAGGAGGGACCACTGTGATCTCCAACAGTTGCCATCTGGGTTCCAAACAGGTGTGCCGGAGTTGTAGAAGGAGAAAAAGCAAGGGGAGGGGCGGGCTAAATGTGGCCAAGGAAAGGGGAGAGGAAGCGCGTCGGGTCGGACGAGAAAAAGCGCAATATAAAAATCGAGAAACGGTGAAGACACATGACAAGTGCGGGACGAAAGAGGATCATGCACAAATTGGAAAGAGGGAATGCAAGGGGGTGAGAGAAGTAGACAGCAACGCTGCTCGGGGGCAAGAAACGGGGTAATAGCCGATCAGCTTTTACGCTCTCGATTAAATCGCAGAAGAGAAAAACGCCAAACTCGCAGAAAATGGAAGGCGAGGAGAAACGAGGAAAAACGGAAGAAAAGAGTCGATGAAAAGATAGAAACGGACAGGTCACCGTCCGTCTGCTAAAAACAGAACGAAATTTGGGCGCTGCCGCCCTGCTCTATCAACCTGCACAAGGAAGGGTCGCGAAGCCCCTATGGGGGGACTTTCGTCCTGATGTGCAAACAAGGAGGAAAAAAAGAGGGAGGGTTGGCGAAACCGAAGAGGATATTTATAGAAAAAAGGGAGTCATGACGCAATTGTCCACGGAACACGTTCTAGATCCAGGAGGGGAAATAAACTAAGTCATTGGAAGAATAAAAAGGGAATGTGAAGGAGACGGCAGAAGGCAAAAACAGAAATATAGGAAAAACTACATTATAAATTGCAACTTCTCATAAATGAAGCGAAAAAACCGAAAATGAACGAAATCCTTAATGTCGCCAAGGGCCTGGACTAAAAAAGCGAAAGGGAGAGCAAAAAGGAACGCACAAAGACGAAGCTTGGAACCTATTCTTTCCGTCCAGCAATTTACCTCCGCGATCGACGAGTACAGAAAAAGTCTCGAGCCAGTTTTAAGGAGGGGTGACGCGTAACCGAGGGAAGGGGGGACCAGACAGCCAGGGGAAAAAGGGGATAAGCCATGCTTGGGAAAAATCACAATTAACTCTCAATCCGACCGGCTGTCCGTTGAAAAACCTAATCCTGTCTGGAAATAAAATGAAAAGTGATGGCCGGAGCCAAAAAAGGGAAGGGGTCCATGACAATAAGAATGAAAGAAATCGACTGAGCGGTCTATTAAAGGAGGTAGTGTGGTTATCGAGAACTCCAAAAACAGAAAAAAGAAAAACTCCGACGGTTGCTTCACAGAGAGAACGTGGAGAAGAAAAGGATGGTTCATCAACACACACCCTCCGAATTCGCAAAAACTGTCCCATCCTTCTTCTTCAGGAGGAAAAAAGAAAAAAAGGAAATGGAGGGATGATGGAGGGCTGGGGAGGGGAAACTTTTGGGTCACAGAGAGAGGAGAAGAGGGATAAGAAGCGATTTTGTTCGATATTAATGAAACTTCAAAAACGGGCTCGGCCCTGATGGGGAATGGCGGGGGCGCGTCCCTTTGGAGAAAGGTCAGGGGAAAAAAGAAGAAAACTGGGACCATAGTCCTTGTCCGGTCGCCAGTGCACGTGTAAACCAATTAAACGTTCTGTAGGGGAGAATAGAAAAGGAGGGTTCGGGAAAAAAAAAGCATAAGAAAGAGGGGATGCACGTGGACGAACCTGACACATGGGAGTGTGACTGGTTGGGGATGTCGCCATGGAAACAAGAAAGGGGAGGAGGTCACCGGGGAGAAGGACCCCAGGGGGAAGTCTCAGGTAAAACGACGGGTCCAAGTGGGTTTTGTGTGCGTATCCAGAAGGGAAGGGAAGAGTGAAAAACACAAAGAGGGACAGGGTTGAAAGGGGAAAAAAAATTAGGAGAACCGAGGGATCGGGCACACAACAAAGAGCATTATCGCGGTGAAACTTAAGCATTGCTAGGTAGAGTGACGGATTTAAGTCACGACGGCAAAGTGGGGGGCCGACGAAACATATCCGCAGAAGGGACAAAAGTCGAGGCAGGGAAAAGGTGCAAAGAAAGGGGGCGAAAGCTTGGAACGCAGTCGTTGAGACCGGGTTTCAAAAGATTGTGAACTGAAATGGAGAAGGAAGGAGGGGGGTTTGGTACAGTCCGAAAAGTTCAACAACATAAACAATTACTGGGCGACCAGACCTAAGCCTGGGATTCCGGGACACTGGAAAGTCGAACATATCGAAAATGATGGTTCTTCATCGCAATGAATAACGGGGGATGGGTCGAGAGGAGGAGCATCGAAAAGAGAAGAGGTAACCTAGGGGCCATTCTGCTCTCAAAAAAAAACAAGAATTAGGATAGAGAATAGGATCGCTCAGAATCGGGTCTTGGAAGATGGCAATACAGCCGAATAGAGCAAATCAACCGGGAGAACTCGTCAAGGGACCAAAAATGAGGGGGGAAGGGTTAGAGGAGAGTTGCTGAAGTTCCGGAACCCACAGTGCCGAAACACGGCTGAGTAAGGAGCAAGTGATGGGAGGCGAGGTTGTCCTAATCGACGGAAGCACCAATCAACTTTCCTTCTCCCGTCAGCTTCACCAAACTCTGGGACAAGGGCAGAACGCTCGATAAGACGACCCTTCTGGTGAAAAAAGGAAAAAGATCGGAATAGCCCGCTAGAGGGATATGACCGTCGACCTCGGCTTCCCTACAACCGTCATTGTCCTAATACGATAAACGCAGCATATAAAGTAATGATAAAAAGTGAAGGAGAACCTCGTTTGAGAGAGTGTGGGAAGAGAAGGAGCGGGACAGGGTCACCACGAACCATCCCAGTTTAAAACAAGTCCCTACCATATTTATTCCGAATCTATGTCGCCGGTTGATTGAGGGCGAAAGAGTCTACACAGCAAGAGGGATTGAAGAAAAGACGATCAAAAGGGAGAAGCAAAAAGAAGGGACACGCGAGAGGCCGACCTCAACTATCGCTCCTTCAGGCTTTATTGGAAACGGGAAGCCGAGCGCGTACCTTGTATTCGCAAAAGAAACTCGACATTTGAGAGGGAAAAGATACAAAAAAAAGGAAGCAGGGGGGCAAGAAAAACGGGGAAAGGGAAGGGAAACCGTAAAACACAAAGGACTCAGTGCTCTGAGAGTCCGATACCGCGAAATACAGAAAAAAAAAGGAAAAAGGAAGCCACCGGGGGGGAATCGAGGGCACGAGCAGTGGTAGCAAGGCACGATACCCGCCGATACAGAACACATAACTCTATTTCCATCATAAAGGAAACCGCTAAAATTGAAAATCGGAAGGGGACAGCCAGAGGGAGTTGTGGAAAATGAAGGGAAGCAGCGACCGGCTTTGACGTAAATAAAAAGAACTCCGCGGTAGTCAGGTGATGACATCCTTCTCGCAGATCCATGGTGAGAAGTAGCGGATGAAAGACAAGGTTGGCTGGTGTGAGTCGGAAAAGAAAAGGAAAACTTAGAGCAAATCAGGGGAAAAAGGACTAGAAGACTCCTTCCATAGAGAAGTAATTTTTAAAAAATCCCTCGTGTTGTGGAAACCGCTTCCAATTTTCATTTCGTAGTCTGCTCGCGCCGTAAAAAAAAAGAACGGTAGGAAGGAAGAGGGTGATCTTCGGGAGGGTTTGACGATGGGAGGGAAAAAGAAGGCGAGAAGGCATGAAAGGCGGTCCAAATTAAATGAGTATACCACGACGCGCCTGCAGAGATTTCATCGGACTAGGAAATCCTTGAGTCAAAGTGAAAGAAGAAGAAGAAGGTAAAACAATTCCCTTATCGGGATGTCGGGAAAACTTGATGGAGCCGCAAAAGGACAGTGAGGCCAAGGAAAAAGGGCTACCGAACACGGCCACGAATGTCGTGGGCTGGTAAAGAAGAACAATACTTGACTCATCTAACTGGTACGGAGTGGATTGGGGGGACGTCCGCAAAACGGGAAAGGAAAGCTAGACAGAAAAAACAATTAGAGGCCAATCAGAGATTTGTGGGGGAGAAAAAAGCAGGCGATTTCCCTCTAAAGGTAAAGGCACTGAGCTCTTCAGTTCAGAAGAAATCAGGGGTTTCAGGGGGTACGACCCAAAAATTGTCGCCTGGGAAAAGAAGACATAAAAAAGAAGGAAAGAGAGGGGGGAAACAGCGAGCGCCAACGTGGCTATTTCCCGGTGAAAGCATGCAAAGTTTTCTGTGGGTTCGCAAATGGGGCAAACTTTTCGAGGGAAGCTGAAATTTTTCAGGCGAAGCGTCTGAGAGGGAGACGGTAAAAAAAAAAGGTGTGTACGGCACACGAGCGGCAGAATGTGGGCAGCGCTAGGTAACCAAAGAGCTGAGCAAAAAAGGCCTCGACGTCACCGATCCCAGTCTTAGAAAGCCTGGACGACGTTTCAATATGGACCTGATAGGCGGGCAGGCCGCTTCTTAAAGCATTGTCGGAAGAAAAAGAGAAGGGATTTCGGGAAGAAGGAAATGGAGTGGGAAAAGGGTGTGAGCTTTCTCGCCGAAGCAACATCAAAAGTTTCCTCAAGTGGCACGCTTTGGACAGAAGCCCCTGGGGGGGACGACCAACAAAACACCCTTGATTTGGGAAACAAGGATGAAGAAATCCAGAGAAAGGGGAAGTTAGTCAAAAGGATGAAGAGGAGAGCAAAAGAGATCTAAGGGACAAAGGCAAGGAAGACAAAAATTCCAAAAACTGGTTACTGATCCACCATTTAGGTGGGGGGAAAAAACAAATGGAAATTAGAGGAGCTAAAAGGAGGAAAGAGGGGAGGGAAGAATTGAAGACTGAGAAGGGTATAGATAGAAACAACAAAAGGGGATGGAAAGATACGCTCCGAAATTGATGGTCATCGTGCGCATGCAGCTAATAGTTTGCGAGAGGTTACCGGAAGAAAAGAAGATCAACTGTTGAAGGAATCCAGAAAAGAAAAAGCTTCCGAACTAGAAGCATGGCACCAAGAGAAGAGCCAGATCAGGGAAGACCGGCGACGACCTCTAAAGCTAGAAGAATATCCGGAAACCATTCTGATCTCCTGCCTGTTTCATCTTACAAAGAAAGTGGCCTGAGGGGAGGGAACTTAATACGACGGGAGGAGTAGGAAAAAGCTAACAAAAAAAAAGGCAGCGAAGGCAGAGGAGGCGAGAAAGCGAAAAATATCATACAAAGAAGCTTAAGAGCAAGAGTCGAGGTTGAGACATCGCGAAACGAAAATCTATAAAATGGCGGAAGAAGAATCCGTGAAGAAAGGATAGTTCGCAAAAAAGGGTTGGAAATCTGAGAGAGGGGGGGAAGCGACGCGTGGCCACACGTCGCATAGTCAATGTAGAAAAAAGCATCGGTAAACAACTCTGGGGAGGAAAAGATAAGTCCGAGTGTAAACGAAGAAGAACGGTGGCAGGTCTACGTCGTAGGTCGATGTTTGGCGATGAACCGGAAATCACCGTCAAAGAACACACAATTCCTCACACGAGAAAAGGGGGGAACTTGAAGAAGAAAAGAGGAGTGGCAAAAGAGGAGAAAAAGGGTTACTGGGGAAAAAAAGGAAAAGATGAGCCGAAACTGCAGCTGGAATTGAAAACCGACCAAGTTGAGCGTAACACATTTCGAATACTAACGCGGAGAGCACACTGCCGAATGTGACTGAAAGAGGATGTGGGGAGATGGCAAACAAAGAAAGAAAAGAATCAAAACTAAATTGAAGGAAATACGAGGCTGTCTAACTGGTATCTGCAGTCCCAAGCCATTCACCTTGACGGTCGAAAGAACTGGACGGAAAAAAGGCGAAAAGAAAGAAAAGGAAAGCACAAAGAAAGGGATGAATCCGATTCTTCCTTGGACGGCAATAAGTGACATTCTCAAGATTTGCTCGACTCGACATAAGAACTCATCTTTACTTGTTGTGAACGGTCTCAACTCCTATGTTAAGTGGGACCGGCGCCGCCAAACTGACATGCTGGCGCAAGAAAAAAACTCAGAATCATCGCTCAATCCGACCGGGCGGACTGTTGAAAAAAAGGACGACTTTCACTGAAGTGCGGACTCCGAAAAGACACTTCACTTGAATCAAGGCCTATCAAGGACAAAAAGAAAGAAGGACTGTAAAACGCATTTGCAGAGCGCGGCAGGGGAGAGAGAACCGGACGAACAACAACACAACAACCAGGGCCCGTCATACCGCATAAAATTTCGCAAACAAAGAGAGAATAAAGCATGTTTCAAGAACCACAACACGGGAGAAGGGGTCTTGGGCAACTAAGAAAAAGAATGGAGAGGCGCGTCAGAAAAAAGAAAGGGCAAAGGGGGATTCATGGAGGGAGACCTAACCGGTGGGTTCCATATTCGTCAATAATAGGGGGGCTATGTATGAATCGGGAATGATAAGCAGGAAAAAACGCAGACGGGGCCGGGAGGAATTCGGGGAAGGGACTGGATCGGCAAAGGGGGCGGCGTCAAGATGAAAAAAAAAAGCAAAACATCCCTTTGTGTTAGCACCCCTGGGCAAGGAAACCATGGAAAGTAGGGGGAAGGGGAAAAAATCGAAAGGGGAGGGGGTGGACCAAAGGATAAAGCTCAGAAGGAGCGGGGAACTCCCGACAACTAAGGGAGTTGACAGCAGCGAAGGACTGTCATTGGATGGGGCGGAAGAGCCTGACAATTCAAG
>Ga0179593_1438287_pt1 | contig 32047 bp, 47 predicted proteins | sample CZODoug2_1_08_16_FD_185931 | JGI IMG/M metagenome (GOLD analysis project Ga0179593, IMG submission 185931) | Vadose zone soil fungal communities from Angelo Coast Range Reserve, California, USA - CZODoug2_1_08_16fungal (PacBio error correction) | ecosystem: Environmental > Terrestrial > Soil >...
GCAGGATGTATGAAAAAGTGCAGTACTTAATGCACGGACAATGGACCACATACACTCTTTTGGTAGAAGTAAGCAATTTCACAGACAACGAACGCGCAACCGCAAGCTTGGGAATCTTGTCAAGGAAACTGGTCATAACAGAAATAAACGTCAAAAATTAGAACAGCGGGGCGGAGAGGGGTGAAATGGGGAACAAAAGGGTAAGGTGGAAAAAAGGGTACAGTGCAGGGGATATTCCAGAAGTCGTGGAAACTCCAGCGAACGGGTAATTTGTAACTATACAAAAAGGGGGGAGAAAGGGTAAGCTACGGGTCCACCGGCGGCACACATCAGGAATAGGAAGTGGAAACCAGAAGGAACATAGGAACGTACAGGCATGAAGTACACATTAGTACATCTAGGCGTCAAAAGAAAGGACCACAGACAGACCCTAGAAAATAAAGGACCTGCTAAAATATGCCCTGGCCGACACTATGTCAGCACATGAAGAGTTAAAAAACGTGATGAAACATGACAATTGGGGAAAAGGAATGAGGGGATCAAGGGTCAAGAGAACCTAGCGCATGGGACTAGTACGGACCAAAATGGTGCGAAGCCCACGTCAGGAAAGCGCGCGTCATAACAGGGCAGGTGGAAGAAGGGGATCAGGGTGCCAAAGCGGGGGACAGGTATCGGGACAGAAAAAAAAAAAAAAAAAAAAAAAAAAAAAAAAAAAAAAAAAAAAAAAAAAAAAAAAGAAAAAAAAAAAAAAAAAAAAAAAGAAAAAAAAAAAATATCGTGGGGGGAGATTCAAGGACGGAAAACTCAAGCACGTCCAAGATCTAGCCGGTTGCGCGGGGAAAGTATGATGGCGCGGCAAAAAAGAAATCGCGGAGGTATTACACGGCAATTCTGAGGAACCAAGAAGAAAAACCGGGTAAAGAGGGTTAAATGAGAAACCACAAAAAGAAGAAGTATAAGATGCGATATTTATGATACACGCAGGCGGGGATTAAAAAAAAACTGGAAATTGGCTCTCATCCCTTCCCGCGGGCTGCTTAGGATGGGGCCTCAAACGAAAAGAGGTGGGTCGGACTGGCGCTGGAAAGGAGAATCATCACAAGGACGGAGGGGGTCGTATTACCAAATGAGAGATTCACTTAGAGAAGACACGTCGTGGACCGAACCGCGTGGGTGCGAGTGCTGACGTTGTAAAAGATGGGTGGAGAACAAAACGGCCATGTACCAGCCGACGAAAAAAAGTGGAAAAATCTTCAAAGTGGTACGACACAGGGTTGAGTCACATGAGCTCATTAACGATGGCAACGGAGGAAGCCAGATCAAGGAAAGAGGAAGGAGAAACCAAGGTAAAAAGAGAGGGGGAAGCGAAGGAGGTGCGAGCCAAACAACAGGGGTGGGAAATGGAGAACGCGCAGATACCCAAGAGGGCGTACCATAGAGTTTCAGTCGCGGTAGTGTGGGGAGTAACAAAACGCCGAACGTGCACTCCGGAAAGGGGTCATTTCGAATCATAGAAAACTAAAAGAAGAAAGAGAAAAAGGAGTCGCGGCGAAATAGGTAACACTGGGAGAAATCCAAGAACGATCTACGGACGTAGGGGAGAAGGAATGAAGTAAAGAGGTGAAAAAAAGTTTCAGGATCAAATTATAAGAGGGAAATGTGGTAACAATTCACGAATTCGTGAACTCCCGGTTTCTACAGAAATCGTGCAGGGATCAGGAGTGGGGGTGGCAACAAAGGGTTAAGAAAGGGGAGGGACACTTACGGCTTAACACAAAGGTATTAACACGTGCGGGGGGCAAAAGTAGAAAGTGGGGCTCACCTAAACATGACGACGCTGAGCCTAACAGGTTGAAGTTGAGGTGGAAGCCTAACATCGCGGTTATATGCCAACAGGGAGGTTGACAAATAGATTAATAGGGTCGTAACGAGTGATGAGGGCGCGGCAGGCATCTTGTCCGTGTGGGGTCCATCCCTAGAGAAAGAGGTAGGAGCGATTCTGGGGGAGGGCAAGAGTGTGAGGCGGTGAAGTTGAGGCTATGGAGCTGCAGGAATGAAAAAAAGCAAGTTAGGGTAGAAAGGAAGAAAAAAGGGGAAAAAGAATGAGATACAGCAAATGGTAGATGTAAAAAGCACAAACAACAAAGACATATTTAAATAAACAACAAGAGGGGTGGGAGGGGTGTGCGGGTAAAAACGTAAGAGAAAAGGGGCGAGGCAGATTGAGAACAAGGGGATAGGTTCAGAAAATTACGGGTCAGGGGGGAAAAGCGGGAATAAAACAAGAACATCAGTCGGGTCAAAAAGTGATGGCATGAGGGAAGTGAATCAGAGGGGAACAGGCGAAGACCGACGTGCAGAATAGAAAAGGAAGAGGCACCCAAGAGAGGAGAATCGGTAAGAACGGAAGGACATAACTAACCCAGACACAGACAAAAGACGGGGGCAATATTTAGAAAGCAAGCAAATAGCGGGGGAAGAAGGGGGGGAAAAGCACATGGAGGGGGACATTATTGAGAGAAGGCGATGGCACGAGAGGGGAATTGAAGAAAATCTGGGGTGACAAAAACAAGAAGGTCGGGGACGTAACAAATGAGACCGGCAGGGGGGCTGGGCTGAGCGCACAGTCGGGTCAGGGTACATCTACCGCTTAAAGAGGGGGGCAACGGCGAAACACGTGGGAACGGGAATGAATAAAGGCGTGATAAAGTGCACGCGAAATCCAAGACGCAATACCTTAATGGAGGGGAAGGGAATCAGGTCAACACGTCCCAAATGGGGGGAGAATCGTCAGGGTGACATGAAGTTTCAGAGACACCCTCCGAAAAGAGGATATAAAAGAGTCATCCAGAAAAGAAATTGGAAATTGGGGGGAGCACGAGAAGAGGAGCGCTTTCGAAAGGGCAAAAAGCACTAAAGCCTCAGCAGAGGGGCCAGGGGGGGAAAGAGGGGGAGGGAAATGAGGGGCAAGCTGCTCAACCTGGACTAATTTCAAAGCAATGTACCCCCACAAACATTGGGGGAAGAAAAGATAAGGCCGGCAATGCAGAGAGGAAGAAACATATAGACGAATAGTGGGGACAAAAAGCATGGATATATCAAAAGGAAAAGTACTGCGATGACCAAAAAAAAACGTTGCGAAGAGAAATGGACACCGGGGGCAAGGGGACGGGGAGAAAGGGAGAGAACGGTGGGGGGGGGAGATACAGAAAAAAGACAAGAGAAATCACAAACGAAGGGAAGAGAGGGATAAAGAAAGAGCTTGGAGGGAACGAGAACAAAGAGAAAGGATGGGATGACAAAGAGTTTAAAGATAAAAGGGAAAGAGATAAACGGGAGAAAAATGGGGGGGGGGGATGACGTTGTGTGAATAGCATCAGTTACAAAAAGAGGGGAAAAGGGAGCAATGACCATCAGCCAGCGGCGGATAGGGAAACTCTTGGGGTCGGCACCAACACATAAAGGGGAGGTAGCCGGCGGGCACCGTAAAAAAGAAATGAAAATAAAAAGTAAGAAAAGTGCGGGGGTGTCAAAACAAAATGAAAGAAAAAACAAGAAAAGATGGCGGGGGCGGGTAATGCACGAAAAGGGAAACGGAGGCAAGATAAGAAATAATACGTGAAGAAACAAGAGACGCTGAGAAACTGGTGAAAGGACAGCATGTATACGCCAGAGGAGACTCGAAGAAGGAGGAACGACAAAAGTCAGTCGAGCTTTCCCTTCATAAAAAACACACGGGCGTGTAAGTCACAACGAAGTCCGGAAGAGAGATGTGAGACGTGATGGTTGATAGAACCAGGGAGAATAACGTGGAGAATAACAGCCAGATATCTTCGGGGAGATTTACAGTGAAAGACGCTAAGGAGTTGGCAAGGCTGTTCGGCAGAGAAAGGGGAGAAGATAAAAGACTCCACAAACCTTCGGATAAGGAACTCGGAGTGTGTACTCTAAGAAGGGGTACGATAAAAAGGCGGGAAAGAGCATATCAAAACATCGATAAACAAGTCACTACGAAAAGGCGTCAAAGCGGCTGATAAGAGGCGGAAGGAAAATCCGGGCGTGGCTGTGAGGAAGTAAAAAAAGCGGATGAGAGAAGGTTCCAAAAGATGCCGAGCCAGAAAATACTTCTACAAAAAACAGATCTGATGTGGCAATGGGTGGAACTCGGCTGGAAGAAATAGGAAACGAATGCAAGACACAGGAATAGGCAGTAAAAGATGGGACAGCGTCACCGAAACCAAAGCTGGACTGGGGGGCAACTATGACACTGCCCAAAACGACTCTTTCAACCCAAACTCATAGAGAATCAAAAGGGGAGGAAAAGAGACATAAGCGCTGGGAGTGGGCTGAAGGGGTGTGAGCAACACATTTAACTAACTGAGTGAAGGACCCGAAAGGTGGCTATGAAATCAGGGGGTGGGATGGCGACGTGCAACCATTGTAGTCAGGTGCCAAAAAGAAAGTTTACGAAAACGGGGACACGAGAGGAGTATGGAACAATGAAAATGGGGACAGAGGGGGGGGCGTGGCGATTAGTCATAAAATGGGAAATACAGAAAACGCGTTCAAAGAAAGGAGGGATGTCAAAACCACGAAGGTAACTCTCACAAAAAAGCTATGCGTTAGAAGGTGCGAATAAATACTGGGGAAGGAAAAAAAAAATCTCAACGGGGACGACGTAGGGTATTAGAGGGCTGAACTGGCCAATGAAGAGAAGAGAGAAGCAAAAAAAAAGAGCAAAAAATCCATGGCGAGAACTAAAAAGAACAGACTTTAAGGGCAGAAAGGGTAAAGGCGAGGTATCCAGGGGAGGCGGAGGACAAGGGCTAAAAAAAGAGATAGTCGAGGATAAGGAGGTGGGGGGGAACCTTACTAATAACCGCAGGGAAAGGGAACGAACAAGGAAAAGGACGTAGGGATAAGACAGTAAAAAAGGGGGGAAGGGAAAACGAAAAAAGGAAACAAATCGCAAAAACAGAATAGAAAGGAAAAAAGAAAAAAACCGGCCGAAAAAGGAAGGAGAGAAAAATAGGATGGTGAAAGGGCAGCGAAATGGAAATAGAAGGCGGGTCCTCAACACATGCAGAGACGCAGACAACAACGCGTACATAAAAAAAGGTAAAAGGAAAGAAACAGTGACATACATAAAAGTGGTAGATGGGAAGGTCCAGTAGGGTACATGAAAAAGCACACCGCTACGAAAGCGGTCGAGATGAACACTGAAAGCTACAACGTAATAAGTAGAAACCATGTAGAGAGAGTTCAAAGGCTGGGGGAGACGCGAGGTGCATAAAAAGAGCTGAAATTTTAAGGAAAAAAAAAAAGAAGCACATCGAAGAAGGAGAGAAAAGGAGTCCAGCCGAAATCATGTAAAGAAGACTAAGCGGTGAAAAAGGGAAGTGACTCCTCTGATCGATATGCGTCAAATTATACATGAAGGAGATCAAAGGGGGGCCACAAACATTCAAAAGGGGAAAGGGCCGCCACTCATAACGAGGGTGCAGAGGCGAAAAGATAAGAAGGTACCAACATGGAAAGCGCGGGCAGGCTATGGATATTAACTAAGGTGTAAGGTATGCAGTCAGCGTCTGAAATATCCGGCTGGAAAAGAAATGGGGAGGACCAAAGAAGTTCAAGAGGCGGAAGCAACAGAAAGAAGATGCGGAAAATAAAAGTAAAATGTCAATGAACTGAACAGTGCTTTGTGGAGGGGGGCGGTATGCAGGGAAAGCATGAAAAAGGATCAAAGCGGGGGGTCAATAACCAACACTAGAAATGAACATAGGGGACTTAATTTCCGAGAAGAGTTTAGGGGGTTGTGGTTGAGGGGTACACAGGTTGTGTAGTAAAAAACCGTCAAAAAACGGGCCGTAGTGGGAGTCATAAGCACGAGGGCAGTGTCAGCAAGGGGACCATGTTACTGGCGTTGCATAGGGACGAAAGTAGATACGCATGAGATATTCAGTGTAACAATACCAGGGCCGGGAACTTAGACGAGAAGGGTGAAAACAAGGATGGGCAAGGCACGCAATTATGAATAACAGGGATGGAGTCGAATATAAAGTGAGGTGAACCGAGAGGGTGAGTGGAAAGAAAATATCGAAACGATAGTCGAGACAAAGGTCAAACGCCGTGATATCAGTGTCACGGGAATGTAGGAAGGAAAAATCAAACGGGAGCAGAGAAACCGCGTCATCGCGGCGATAGGGTCGGAATAAAAAGAAAGAGAACAAGGAGAAAGGGGAAAAAAGGACAAGGGACAGTAAATGAAGAAGGGATAATGACATTGAACGAAGAAGAAAAAAGAAAGAGTCTCCCTCTGGAGGAGTGCAGAGAGAAAGAGGAGTTGAGGGCAACAAGACAGGATGCGAACAAGTCGGTAGGGTAAAGTGGGAAAGGGGGGGGGGGGGAATTAGTATGGAGACAGTGAGAAGGGAAAAAGGGGACGAGCAAAACGCAGAAGTACAGAGAATAAATGGGAGAAAAGTTCGAAGGGAAGGAGGGCAGGGGAAAACATGAAAAACATGCTAAGTAGAACCAAATAACGGATTGGGCAAGAGTGAATTAATAGACACTAGAATGAGTTGTTAAAACAAATGGAGGGACAAGTGTACGAGGGAATAGCGAGTAGAAAAGGAAGTCAGAATACAGGAGAGAGAATAGCGAACAGAAAGGATCGGAAAGCGGATGAGCAATAGCAAACTCTTAATAGTCTGCGGGGTAGAAAAGTGAATAAGGGCTGGTCGTAAGTGGGGAATAGGTCGAGGGAGGAACATAGAAAAAAAGAGCGAAAAGATGGGCGAGGGTAACCAGTATAGGAAGACAGAAACGCGGGGAAAAAGAGAAAAAACGAAAGCGAATGAGGGAGAGCTGAGGGACGAGGCTTTAATGGAGATAGACTGAAAGGAGCGCACGAAAAGCTAATGAGTATACTTGGGCAATAAACATCTTTCACCAACGGACAGAGAAGTGCACTACGCTAAAGTTCTAAGGTACAATTGGATGGAAAGAGTTAGTCCAGGGGGGGCGCTGAATATATAGGCAAAGCGCGGCGGTGCGGAACAGCATAAGTGCGGTAGGGGAGTTTAGTTGCGAGGGGGGAAAAGCTCAAAGAACTGGGTCGGAAACAACTGCGTAAGGGATACGAAAGGAAAATGGGGGGGGATCAACAAAATAGGGGGGGGGAAGGATAAAAAGGGCCGCCAGAAAAGCAGTGGACGTCGCCATGTAGATGGGGGGGGGAGAGTGGGTGGACCCTGGCACAAAGCGTGCACTTGAGGGCTTGATTTGTGAAAGTAGGTGAACAATAGAAAGGTAAAAGGAAACTTACGCGCGCGGCTGAGCAGACATGGGGGGGCACTTGGCTCGGGTGCGTACGTTAAGGAGGAGTCGGGGAGTAACCAAATAGGAACTTGAGGAGGAAAGGGAGAATATTGGCCAATGGGACGTGTTTCTGAACATACCCTTGGGTGATGTCCTTTAGCAATGGAAGAATTAAGACGACTGCGGGGAAAAGAAAAACAAAGGAGGAGAATCTCCTCTTTCAGGGGGGGGGAAAGATAGAAAAGTAGTATTCCGGGAAGCTAGGGAGATACGAATGCAGAGAGAATGATGCAAGGCCACTCTGAGGTAAACTCAGAAAGTCAACTTATAGGCGCAACAGAAACTAAAGGAAAAGAGAGAAGGAGGAAACGGGGGTAAGAAAGACCGGGTGTAATAGGGGAGTTACCACACCTGTTGTCGGACAAAGGACATTGAGGGGATCGGAAACCCACCGCCAATAATTATGGTTCCACTGTGGTGGAAAAGAGTCTGGTGCAAGAGGAAACAAGGTGAGACGATAGGAAGAAGTTCGAAATTCGACTGACCTCAACAGAGCCAATAAGCGCGGGTGACCAGGAAAGAGTTCACAGGGGGACAGGCACAAGCATTCCCTGAGGAGGAAAGAACAAGACAGACGGGTTGCAGGCGGGTAAGGGGCCGGAGACTCAAACAAAAGAACAACGAGTGGAAGGAGGGAAATGAAGATCATCGGGAAGGGGTAAATCAAGGGGCTAAAATGGCCGGACCAGAAAGAGGGCGGGATGGGGAAAAAGGGGAGTAAATTTGGAAGAGAGAGAAATGGACGAATAAAAGGAGAGAAGGGAGGCGTAGGTAAGGAAAGAAGGAACGAGGAAACCGTTTAACGGAGGAGACGAACGAGCTGACAGTGAGTGCTACAAAAGAAAAAACGTGACACGGGACAACAAAATACTGATACAAAGTGTAAGTAGACAAGGGGGTAATCCTAAGAAGAGAAAAAAGAGTAGGGGACAAGGCGAGGTAAATGAGAAAGGACGGGGGGCAGGAAAATAAATGGTGAAGAAGGATAGAAAACACATGAAATAAAGTGAGAGAGGATGAAGAGAGAATAGGACCATAATGGGCATCACTGGGAAAAGTAAAAGGTGCAAACGGGAATGATAACGTAAGCTTGAACAATAGGAGAAAGAAACAATGGGTAAAGGGGGGTACAGTCACAATAATAAAAGTCTCCACAACGAGATCAACTGAAACCCAAGGGAAGGTTCTCGAAGAAGAAGGGTAACATGGGGAAAACATACGGGCGAGTTAACCGAAAACACAGGTGTAAGGGTAGGCAAGCAGAGCATAAAAAGCGAAGCAATTACAACACGGAAGTCAGGCCTCGCTAACGAACCCGGGGGGTCCGGGAAAAAACAAGAAAACCAAAAAGTAAAAAGACAAGGAATTCAAATTCGGAATATGGGGATGAAAAGGACGCAGGTCCGCGCTTGATCTCTAATGGCAATTTAGGGAGGAAACACGTGGGGAGGAAGTTTGACACGTAGTGAAAAGCGAAATAGCATCGAGGCGGTCGAAGGGTAAGCGGCAATGATGGAAATAGAGAAGGAGAAGAGAGCGGAAAAGTACGTGAGCAGGGCGCGGAAAAACAAAGAGTGCCAGGAAATACACGAAGATCATGGTTCAAATAACGTGGGACTAAAAAGGGAGGAGACTAGCATAAGATAGTAAGAAAATTTTCATATGCGGACTGACGGCGGGGTCTCAAGCACAAAAAAGGGCCCTTTAATCAAGGGGAGGAGGAGACAAAAAAACAAAAAAGAGAGTTTCAAGGATACTGGAAATATCAGAAAGTGTGCGGTATCAAAGAAAAAGCAAAGAAATCGAGGCAGGGGGGGGTGGGGGCTCAAGGTAGAGTCGTGCTGATGGAAAGGGTATAGCTGGTAAGGAGGGTCAAAGGCGGAGGATATCTAGAAAGCTGGGGGAGAATGATGGAGACAGACTCAAGGGGCGTGGAATAAAAACGGGAGGGAGGGGAGAGGGGGGGCCATGGTGGTGGGGGTAAGACTGAATGGGGTCGTAAGGAAAAGTAATCCAATAATAGCAAAAGAGGAGAAAATGGAAGAGTGTAACATGGAAAGAACAGTCGTGGAATAACACTAAAGGCAATTAAATGCAATCGAGGCGAAAAGATGGAAAAGGGGCCTAGGAAAGTCCAAATACGGGGAAAGGAAAAAGGATCAAGAAAGAGGTGGATATTCGGGAACACGCGGGGGAGGAGGAAGGTGCAGCAAACAGAAACGTAAAAAGGCGAAAAATACCAACTGAAAGCAATCGGATATGGAAAGGGAAAAATGAAATAAAAAAGATATTGGAACGTCGGTACGAGATCTGTCGCGTGTGACCTAAAGGGCAAAGAAAAAGGGGAGAAAAGAGGGCAATGGTAGAATACATAACCGACAAAATGAGGGTCCGCGAATAACAAGCACACAAACACAAAGCGTCAAGGGCAAAGTGCGAAAAGAAAAGGAGGGAAACGAGGCTGGGGGGGATGAATGACAGGTGCAGAAGGACGGAAGAATAAAGTCGCCAGAAGGAAGTAGGGCAGAAAAATGAACGATGACAGAAGGAAAAGAAAGAAACAAAAAGAGGTGGCAGTAGGTGGTAGTGGACACAAGGGAAACAAGCGTGATGGGGGAAGAGTCAAGTAGATAGGGCTAAACGCAAAAAAACGGGAAAAACGAAGAGAAAAAAAACAAAAAGAGGAAAAGGAGCATCGGGGCGTACCAATCAGAAGGAAGGGCATTAGCTGTGTTAAAATAAAGACAAAAACAGGGGAGAAAGAGCCAGGGAAGGGGGGGGAACACAAGGCGAAAGTGGCGGGCAGGGAACAAGACGCTACATGAATCCTGCATAGCGCTGCAGAGGGGTAAATGGGGAAACAAAAAGGAGCAGTTGGGGAAGGAAAAAAATGAAAAGCCATACGCTAGGGGAAAAAAGTAACTGGGGAGAAGGCTTGACAATGAATTATGACCTGGAATAGTGTGTACATGGGAGGGGGGGAAGGCAGAGATAAGGGACGAGGGGGGGGGTAAAAAGGAATGCCTGAAGACATTTCAGCGAGGAAAAAAAGAAACCGCGGGCTAAACAGATCGGAAAGCGCACAAGAGCAAGGAGGGGAATTGATGGTGGGACAAAAAGCAAAGTGATGAGCAAAGGAAAAGGAAAGTGAACTGAAAACGAAACGAGCAGCAGGACAAAGAAGAAAAATCCTCTGGGCAAAGGGCCAGCAAAGATGGGTCCTACACTAACTGAAAGGGGGTTTGCTGGACGTGGCCTCACAGACGTCGGGGAATAACACCAGCGATATGGGAAAAAACATCGTCATTCTAGGGTAGCTAATAACTAGAGATACAAAGGAAGCGGCAAGAATAGGACGCTTGGTGTTGTACTAATGGTGAATACCGTGCCGGAAAACCTGAAAAAACGGATTGGACTCTATGCGATCTTGCGAAAAAAGGGGGATCGGTGCTTTAGATTGAAAAATGACGGAGGGGGGAGGCGGACAGAAGGAAGGGGGGAAGGAAAGAAAAGTGACTCAGAGGCGTGGTTACAAAAAGTGGGGGGGGGACTTAAAAGGGGAGAGAAAAAAAAGGGGAGCGTGTATCGGGGGAAGAACAGAAGATGTGGGGGAGTAAAGAAGATAGAGCGGGGACGAGAACCGGATATAGACACGATTAGGCGTGTAATTATAAAAGAGAGGAAGTATCAACTAAACTGGCAAGGGTAAACAGAAAGAAAAACCCATAATACGATGCCTCGAAAGGGAAGGGAAAAGAGAGGAGATAAAGAGGCACAACAGAACTACTCGGGAAGTAAGGTACCTGTGGTCCGGAAGGAGGGAACCATCAGAGCAAGAGCCTGAAGAAAGGGCTCAGACCGGCTAAAAGGAACCTCGTGAAGAGGGTATGGAACACAAGCGGCAAAATCAGGGGAACAATCTCCACTGGAAAAGAGGTTGTCGCGCGGGAAAAGACCGTGCTCTCTCCAAGTGGACTACACAATTCTACGAGAACTTGAAAAAGGCGAAACAAGAACGGGGAAAAGAAAATGGTGGCAGCGCAACATACCACCAGCAACATGGGGGGGAGCAGATCTTAGATAGAAAGTCAAGAAAATCGTAAGGGGGGGAAAGTTTCACACAAAGAGGAAAAAAAAAACCACAGATCAATTCGATCACCGGGGGGGGGATGGGGGCAAGTAGGGAAGTTCAAAATGCTAAAGCGGAGACGGAACCTGGGTCATGTTGAATGGGCCAAGGCGGGCTAGAAGCTTCAGCGGGAACACTGGAACCGCAGACGAAAAAAAAAAGTGACCTCCAGAGGAGTTGGAAAAGAGGAGAATATGGATAGTGGAAAAAGGGTCAAGGGGGGACAACTAAGGGGGATAATGACAGCGCTGACATGCCAACGAATCACATCAACCAAACAGTTATGAGACGAAAGTTGGACAGAATAATAACGATAAGAGCTGGCAAGGGAAGGTACCCTATCTGGACTTGATAAAGGAAAGGAAGTGAATGGTGTATCGGGAAGGAGGGAATGGGGAAAGTTGATATTCGAGAAAAAAGACGGGGAAGAACCGCTGCAGTGGAGGATGCAAATGGGAAAAATCGGGAGAAGCCAGGAAAAAGGATGGGGGCCGGGGGCGTCATCTAGATTATAAAAAAGCGACGGGGGGGAAAGAGAAAAGCGACTGGCGGTGCATATCACTTAGGGCCAATCCTGTGTGAAAAAAGAGAGCCAATGCATACGTCCATAAGCAAGGGGAGAATCGTCTCCGAAATCAAAAAAAAACTATGGAGGAAAAAAGAAGTCTCAAAGCAGGTGAGCGTCTCCTCTAGATATTAATGTCCAACCATATTAATAAGGGAAGTCAGAACCAGCAAGTCTTAATTGTGGGAAAATCTAAAATTAGTCTAGCCAAGGTCTATCAGAAGCGGGAGAAAGAGTGACTCCACAACTCTACAGGGTGATGCCTTTCTTCGTTCTCAGAAATAAAAGATTTCAGCGGAAAGAATCAAACCCGACACCAAAAAAACTACCAGAAAAGGGAAAAGGGGAGAAAAGGAGGGAGGGAAAAGAGGGGAAAACCGAACATTGACATGGCTGGGCCTATACAGGAAAAGGGTGCGTGGGCTGTGGAAGAAAAGCGTCATACTGTGGGAATTCGTACGGTGGCCGAAGAAAAGACGGGTCCAAGCTCATGCTATGGCAAAAAAAAGAAATGAGTGGCAGGATGTAAGGGTCTCGTTCATTTATTTCAAACGTCGAACGAAAGAGGCGTACATCTTGTCACACGCTCCAAAGCGAAAAAGGACTGCTGATGTAGAGATGCGAGAAGATGAGAGGAGAATGCGAACGGAATGATCGAGGAGGGGGGCCACAAAAAACAAAGAACAACCCTAAAATAAAGGCGATACAGGGAGGGAAAAAGAAAGAAGGGGCACAAAAAAAAAGAAGGAAAAAGGAACTCTCTTGGGGAGATAGTATGAAGAGGTGTACGACACAGGGTTCACGGACGAAGTGACACATAGAGCCAGAGCTGACCGCGGTGGATGGCAGAAAAAAGGAAAAGTCGGGGACGCGTTCCATTTTCGGCTAGGGGCCAAGCTGATAAGGACCCGGAATCCTACGCGACTTGGGGGGATTCAAGAGGGAAAGAACGCATAAGCAGGAGATGGCCAAAAGATCTCTTAAGAAATCTGAGTGTCAATTGGGGGTGGCGGGTAGAGGAGAAACGTTAGGGTTCTGCAACGGTCAACGGGAACTGCAGTCGAGCCTCCTGAAATAAAGAAAGAAAGAAGTAATGATAGAGGAGGCACATGAAAAAAACGTACTGAAGAGGGGTAAACGTTTGAGTGACCCGAAACAAGGACAAGGGAAAACAGGGATGAAGAACCTTAAAAGAATACCAGATACAACAGTTAGCATAGAAGGCGCGAAAGCAAGACACTACAAAGGAAAACGCGGCCAAGAAAAAGCAAGAAAAAGAAAAAGATCGATCACGCTGGGAAGTTCTTGGATAAAGGCCACAACCGTCATATTAAAAAAGCGGGTGAACCGCACCTCTTCAACAGGGGGGGGAAGAGAAGAAACATAACAGTTTGTAAAAAGTCATCGGGAGGGGAAGAAAAGAAAGGTACACCGCACCACGGGGGAGGAGGTGAGGGAAAAGATCAAGTATCGCCAGTCACACCTTCTGCGTTACTAAAAAGTATAAAAGTGACATCGGCGCGCAAACAAGGACGAAGAAGAACGGACTCGAAACAGAAGGAAGAAAAACTGGGAAATTCCCTCCCTTTCTCCGAGTTCATATTCGATAAAAACGCAAAATTTGCGAAAGGTACATTCGCCGAGGATGGCTTTCTCAATGGGGCAATAGTCGCACAAGCAAAATAAGGAAGCATGAAGACAGAAGGGAGGGGGAATTCGTAAGGAAGGAAGAAGGGCAACACCGAAAAAAAAGAGGGGTCATCCCCGCAACAAAAAAAAAGCATGAACAGTCGATTGATACGGTATTGTCGCACGGGTTCGGCAAAAGAAAGCTAAGGGGATGGCTACAGACTCGGCGCAATGAACTAAGGTTACGCTTTACACTGACTGGGAGGGGCTCCTTAGGCGAAGACTGCGCGAGGGGATGGAAATACCTGTGCCAGTAAAACCATATGGAAAAAGGATGTCCGGTTCGTCGCGACAGGTGCCCATGATGGGTACTAGAACAGGCGTATACCTTCAAAGCGCACGAAAAGAAAACTTTATGAGGATAGCCAAAACATAAGGGAGAAGGGACTCAATGCCTCGGCGCAAAAGGACACTGAACGCCCGGATAGGTGAGCCTCGGGTCACATCGCAATGGTCAATAAAGCTGTTGGGATGGGGCCCAAAGACAGTATTCACAGACAAAAAGCCAGGATCAGTAAGTCGAAGCAAAAAGAAGAGGGTAAAAAAAGAAAAGCGCCGGAGTTTTGTGTCAATAGCTCCTGAACTCAAAAATGGTTAAGCGCGAACCAGACCGAGCGCGAGTTTCGTTGGAGTGAACGCGCCAAGAAAAACAAAATCTCGAGGAAAGCCAGGAGGTCCGACAGGTACTAAACTCAAAAAAAGAGTGGACGTAAAGTGTAAGTAAGTCCGTCAAAGCACAGCAAACGCAACGAAATCTTTCGCCGAAAGAAGGACAAGAGGGGACCACGAAAGTCAAGCTCAATTCCTGCGGATGGTAAAGGGCGCATGGGAGTAGCCAAGGAAGACTAGGGGGTTGCCTTGAAACACAAGGCGGGATTACTCGAATGATATGTTTCCTCAGAAACACATAACAAGCTCGTGAAAAGGGGGGGAAGGAACAGCACGGCTGCAGGTGGCACTTCGGGGGTGGGGGCATTCGGCCAGGTAGGGGGAGCGCGCCGGCGGAGACCGGTTTCGGCTCGTGCTCAGTACCGTCTGAAACAGATGAACTTTCCGTTTGGGAAACAGCCTTAAACAGGGAAAGGAATGAAAGGGGGAGGACAAAGTACGTTCTGGAGTGAAAACTCTGACAGTCCCCGGTCAGAGGTCAAAAAAACGTTATAACATTTCCCGAAAGAGGAGCATAGAGGGAAAGGGTAATGATTATTAAAACCCGGGGGGGAAGAAAATATTCACCAGCAACGGGGCCAGGGTGGAAAGTTGCGCGCTTGTAGAAAATAAAAGGAAAAGAATATACTAAAAAAGGCAGAGTCCGGGCCCGCACCGGTTAAAGAAAAATCCGGCATACTTCGATTGGGGCAATACAGACAGGGGCAATTCGGCAAGATATCGATCCTCAGAGGATAGGTAAGAATATCGGTCAATGCATGTCAAAGCAGTCTTGGGCACCACTGGGGGAAAGAGGGAATGGGGGAAATTTCTAATAAAAAAAGGGGGAACTCTGTTCGGGAAAATGAGCTTTTCAATCCCAGGCACGTTGCTCGCAAAAGGAAAGGCCCCAAGAACAGAGTCAGGAAGCAAAGGGTTTAATCCTAAGAAATAGTTGCACCATTTGAGAAGAGGGGGGAGAAAATGTAGGCAACATGCTGAGTGGAAATCAACAATGTCGATTAAACAAGGCAGGAGCGGGAAAGGGAAGAATTAACATCCGGGCTAAAATAGACACTCGGGTGAACTCACGGTTAATCATCGGCACTGATCCTGAATTCGAGCATAGTCGGTAGAATGACCTGCGCTAAACTCAGCAATAAAGGCCGAATCACAAAAAAAGGGGGAAACACAAGTCAATCCTTCGTTATGGGGCCTGACACTGGCTGTGAGGGGGGATGTGTGTCAGAGGAAACAACAACGACTCATGACAAAACCTGTCGGTCAAGAGAGATAAGAGGGAAAGGAAGAAGAAGCGAGGAAATGCCGCAGTACAATTTAAAGAAAATGAAAGTAAGAGCCCATAATATGTTTGTAGACCGCTCGGGGGGGGGAGGGGGAAACAGATTTGAGGAGCGCATAAGAAAGTATCGTTATGAATGCATGGCAGACGGACTGAGACCCAAGCACGAAAACAGACTACGTAGGCGAGAGGGGACAGGATAAGACGAAACGAGGGATTGTGTGGATGCAGGACAATGAAAAGCAGAAAAAGGTAACCAAAAAGTACATCAATAAATGGACGGGGGGAAAATTAAGAATCGTATTATGCAATTGAAAACAGGATAATCAATCCAAATCGAGGTAACAACACAAGGGAGGGGGAAAATGGTCACACAGGAACGAGGAGAAAATTCCGGGGAGGCGGGCTCGGCATAAAAGGGGACTGAATGGCTGCGGGAAATAGTGGGGGTTGGAAATCCTGGCAAAAAAAAAAAGATTTGCTGGGGGAGAACGTGGGCCGACTGATCCGCGGGAAATCAGCAACATAAAGGGGAGGAATGGGCTTTGACAGGGCGAAGGGGCAAATTGCTTTCCGAAGACAAAGTAGGTCGGCCGAATCATTATAATATAGAAGGGGTAATAAGAGGGAAATTTAAGACAAAGAAAAAAATGTAACACCAACTGAAGGCGAACAACGGAAAATACGGGCATGGAAGCAAATTAGGAGCGTCGAGAAGGAGGGTAAAAAGAAAGACAGTAAGCGAAAGGGCGGAATCGCAGGGAGAACCAAAGGGGAAGGGGGGGAAAATGGAAACGGCGACCAACAAAAGAAAGAGAAAATCAGAGAGTTAGGACGTTTGGTGTATTACCAACTGTGTCCGTCATTCAAACGAAGATTCATCCAGCAGCGGGATCATAAAAGGAAAAATAAAAGGGTCGAGATGGAAAAGGGGAGAAGATGGAAGAACGAGACGACTCGGGGTAGTACAAAGGTGAATTGAACATGCGAGAGGACAGTTCGCAAGGATAATGTAGCAGGCAAAAGAGTCGGAGAAGGCGCAATAAGAATTGAATTGATGGCAGAAAGTTTGCGATGTCACTGACGTAAGGAAGCAGAGGAGGAAAGCGCGGGTCGCCATGAGGACTATTGTGGTGTGCTGTTTACGCGAGAGATGTGGGGGGGAAGGAACGTTGCAACATCGATTACAGGCGTGGGGAAAAAGGTGGGGGGGGGGCTGCAAGTCCTGAAATCTCGGGGGAAGGGGTGTCATCCGAAGTACAGTGCTCGAGGAGGTGCGGCTTTTTCGGTACGGTTGGGTCGTGTTTATGGGAGGAGCCGAAGAACGCGCAAGGTGATGGAAAGGAGAGGGTTTTTGAGAACCGGTGTACAAGGGGTGGAGGTAAGTGACCGAGGAAAGAGTGTTATGAGGGGAAAAAAAATCCATAGAGAGACGAAATCACGCATGCGTAGATAGAAAACGGGCAAGAAGTAGAAATAACGGGCGAAGAATCGAAACCACAAGGTGAATAAGTGGGAAAAAAGCCTCGCTGATTTGCAGAATCTGGGGAACAAGAGATTGGGAACGGAGTTGCTCAAAAAAACTCAAATAAATCCATCGAAAAATTAGAGAAATTCTACGGTAAGCATAGAAAAGGGGAGAAAAGGTAAAAAGGAAATAGAACTAAGGGGGGGGGACAAAGGCGCGCCATACATCCACGTTCAGAAAGGGGTCCTACGGACCGGTCGTCATTTAACAAATGGGTCAGGCATCCAAACGAGAAATAAAAAAGTCGCCTCCGAGTTGTTTGGGCAGAAAGGGAAAGCGATGTCACCGGACTCAAACAGAGGCAAAAACGGCCGGTCTTGTTTGAAAAAAAAGGGGAATAGTGGGGCGGGATAAAAAAAAAAACATAAGCAGATTTAAAGGGAAGGAAGGGAGGGGGGTCAAATCCGCGCGCAGACAAATTTGCAAAGAACTAAGCTAAGAAGGACGTAAAATGAAAAGGAAGAGGTTTGCACACAAGAAGGGGGGAGCGTGCACAGAGTCGACTCCAGGAGAGGGGGACGTCCTGTGCAATAAAAAAAAGCCAACAATAAAGAAATGCGGGCCGCCCAAATCGCAAAAAAAAAGTCCTTCGGAGTGAGAGGGAAAGCTGGATTTCACTGGGAAGGAAAATGAAGGAAAGAAAGTTCGAGGACTATAACAAAAGAAAAGAACGAGATCACGGCTACGAAAGGAGTACGTTAGATAGTGACATACTTGGCAAGAACGCCTAACGAAGTAACAAACAAGTAAACGCAGAACGGAGGACAGCATAGAAGAACGGGAAACAGGAAAAAAAGGCCGAACGTGATCACGTAGCGTTGTAGAATCGTCTCGTCGACACAACAGAAAGTATGAGAAAGATATAGCAACGGGGAGAGGGGAAAAAACATTAGTGCCATGTGGAGAGGGTGGTGGAAAAAACGTCCAGTGTATGAAGGAAATTGCAGCTCGCACGGATAGGGGTTTAAACGCTTTAGGGCGAAACTTGTCTGTGGGCGATCAAATCGTGATAAGGAACACTACAGCGGATATCTATAATCAGAGAGAGGGGGTACGGATATAGGAAAAGTAAAAAAAAAGAGAAAGAAACGAATGAAGAATCGAACCTCTAGAGCCTGTGAAGGCGGCCCGTCGTGCTTGTACATCACCAACTGACGTCAGTAAACGACTGCCGTCTGGGGGTGAGAAAAAACGCCGACACGAGCAAAGAAGCAAAACTTGAAACAAACGAGAGGTTGGGGTCCATAATTGGGGGTATCAAACGAGCGTGGAAGGTTCCCACGTAAGGTCAGTCAAGGGAAAAGATAGTGCATCCAGCCTACCAAAACGAAATAGCTTAAATTGTTGCCGACAATGTGACAAGAAGCGCCGTTCTACGTGCAAAAAAACACGAGGGAAGATCACGGGAAGAGGGATAGAGGTATGTGTGAAAGTTCACACTGAAGAAGGAGACCACGCCGTACTTGATTCCGGGAAAACAGAAGGAGGGTTAAACAAAGGGTAAAGTAAAGCGGCAGGCCGTGAAGACAAACTGACATGGAGAAGCGGGCAATGTGGCGAACAATTTGAATAGCACGCGAAACAATCGGAAAAAACAGCCTGGCAAGGGGGACAAAAGATCTCTTCAACATCCGTTGGGAAGGGAGGAAAGGAGCGAAACGTTTGTTCATGCGGACATACCTAAAAATCCGCGGTATATCATAGAGGAGAGGGTAAGAAGTAAACTAAAAGCACGGCTTAGGTACTTTCCATTGTCGTCAAGAAAGAAAAAAGTAAAGGGGGAAGGAAAGAGGAAAGAAGAAAGTCCACGATGGGGGACGGCATAAAGAAAGATGAGGCGTCAAGGTCTCCAAAAAGAAAAAAAGAAGTCAAACAAATTAAGAACACCTATGGGACTCGGGGAGGAGATGGAAGGGAACAACAAAAAGCGAGGCAGAGGGACTCTAGCACCGCTGCAGTAGGTAGATGGGGGGATAGTCAACTCTTGGGCAGAAAAGAATAGCTGTTAGGCAAAGTACAAAGGAGAAACTTGAGCTTGAGGTCAAAATAGAAGGGAAGGATCAAAGGTCACTTCTTGCTGCCAGTTACTCCTGAAACAAGTTTTAAAGCTAGGGAGAAAAAAAGAGAAAACGGGGCCCTAAAGAAAAACAAGAGATGGCCAACTACTCAGGAAAAGGGGGGAAGGGAAAGAAACGACGTGACATGGGGGGGTTTTGGGGGACCCGACCCCTTGGCAAGTTACTCAAGGTCGAATCGCGCTTCTTCGCAGGTCTTCGTCAAAGGGGGAAAAAAAAGACGCCCGCCAGGGGAGCATCTGGATAATCGCTGTATAAGAATGAGGAGGATGACGGCAACGTAGCAACACTCGGAGGAAACCAACCGCATGAGAACTTGGGTACTTTGGGTTGTCGCCCGTCCATGGCACAAAAGGGGAAGGGTGGGTGGGGGAGAGAGCTGCAAAATTGAAGAAAGGGGAACGAGGGTACACTTAAGAGAGGGAAAGCGGCGAGAAGAAGCGAGGAATGTAAATACCTGTGCAAAATACTTAACTTCGATTTTGAGGTTTCGTCCGTCGCGCTTTGTAAATTGCTGATTTGTAGGAATCAAAAGCATAGGTTAATAAACAAATTCGCCTAAAAGGGAGATACAAAGGGGGACCTTTACGGGGAGCCGCCAAACTTGCCACTAACCCTACCTCTTTCATGGATGGGGGGAAAGGGTCAGCGACCCAGTAAAGAAAATCTGGTGGGGGGTAAAAACAAATAGAAAGACATACCCCGGCTCATGAGGAGAGGCCCGGCGCGGGGTGAAATAAACGCCAAAATAAAAAGTTACGGGCTGGGAATACACATGGGGAAGAGGAGGGGAAAGGGAGCTCAAGGATGCATACACCGCAAGCGGGACCTGCGGGCAAAGATGTAGTTAGACGAGGAGGAAAACCACAAAGAAGGTTAGGGCAAGACATCCAATGGACGAAGACGAGAAAGAGTCGTTGTACGGGTGAAGGTAAGAACGTACCGTCAGGAAAAAGCAAAGAAGGTATGCGCATCGTGCCCAGGAAAAAGAACCTTCGAGAAGGCCAGAGACAGCTGAAATGGAAACGCTTCGTAGGTAAAGGTGCATGGACAGAACGTGAAGTGGGCTATATGGGTTAAAAAATCCTACAGAAAAGGAGGAAAGTAGGTTGACACCAGAAGGCCTGTGGATGGGTTAGGGGGGGAGTCGGGAGCAAAGGTAGGGAGTCGGAGCCGCCTACAGGGTAAGTGAGGCAGAAATGCTAACTGACAGCCTGGCAAGGGAAGGAAGTAGTAACCCAGTGGGAAATTGACAGGGGGCAAAGTGGGGAGGAAAGTACTATTACCGTTCCAGAATGGGGGAAGACTCGAAAAAGAAATGGCTACTTCACGGGACACTCCTGTGAACTGGAAATCAGGTTTGAGACCGCGTAAAGAAGATTTAAAAGAAGGGATCCTATAGGGGGGGAAAACGTGGTGGAAGAGAGTGGGCCCGCGGGGCCGGGGGGTATTTCCTTGGTAGCCGTAGATCGAAAGCGACTTCCTACCTCCGGACCAGCAAATACACCAAGGGCCCAGCGTTTAAAAGGGGAGACAGTCAAGCCTGAGAAGATAGCACAAAACAACATACAAGAGAGAGGAAAAATAGGAGGGGCCGAAGGCACAGATCTTGCCCACATTAGAGGGGGGGGAAGGAAGGTATGGACCGAACTCTGGGAGACAAAAGGAGGTACAAGAGAAAGAGACGGAGGAGAAAACGCTCAAAAAGGGGTAACAGGATTGCAAAGGTTCATAAGAGTAGGGCACAATTGATGAAGAATAGTCGGGAAAATGACCAGGCTAACACTGTTGGTTTGAAAAAAGAATACTGACGGTAAATTGAAGAAAAAGTTTATCAACGAAAATCAGGGGGAACAAAGGGGGGGAAAGTCATCGGCACGGTCATATCCTGGGACGGAGCACGAAAAGGACAGGAAGCCGCAGAGAGAGAAGGCCTGGGCCGAAGAAACAACATCATTGAAAAATAACAGACGAGAGGAGTGAAGGCGCTGAAAACTGTGCGATATGGGGTGGGAGGGGAAGGGGGAAAGAGAGAGCGTTTTCTGCAGACGACGATAAGGTACAAAAAGAATAAAAAGAGATTCAGTGACGAAACGGCAATCATATACGGCCTCTCAGATAAACAAAGAGATGTTGCAATCGGGGAAAAGGTTGAAAGAACGAATATCGGGGTTGAGTAGGGACTGCGGAACGACTCAAAAGTCACAAGAGAGATCTAGATAAAGGATCATCCTTCAATCGATTGTGAGGCGGAGAGGGTCGACCCGAACTAACCTCGCTCGGCGGAGGCGATCTAAGGTATGAGGTGACAGGGAGAAAGTCGACATCGGAAGGCAACCACAGAGGGGGGGTATGAAAAAGCTTTGCTGGGAGGCTCTCGAGACTCCGAAAACGGGGCTGATGGAGAGAGGGTAGGCCCCTCAAACAGATTCGGGACTGCCTCAATTGAAACGCTCAAGAATCCCGACGGGTCCAGGGCAATGACAGGGTCGAAGGGGACTGGATACCTGAGAACTCCTGGATACGAATCACGGGGGGAGAAAATCTGAAGGGGAACAAGAGGTGTTACCCTATTTAAAAACTGGCGAATCTCACAGACAAAGCAGGGGGACAGGGGAGAAAAGGGAATTTACTCTAAGATCTCAGTCGATAAGGGTCCTCACAGAGCAGTAAAGAGGACATTGCGGGGGAAGAGATCAGGATAGACCAAAGGCCAGTTTTGTGCGACCGCAATTCTAAAGACAGCTTAAAATCATAAGAGTTCATGCTGACTTTGTTTATGCAACGCGGGGAAGAAGTTGACTCATTCTAAGAAGTCATCCAAGGATTTCAGCAAATGAGAGGGCGGGGGGAATAGGGAAAAGGTAAAAAATCCCAAAGCGGGATGCAGGGTTGGGGGAGGAAAGAATAGTAGAAAATGAACGGATAAATAGGGGAACAGGACATTCCGTCGTAAAGGACATCTGTCTGATTACGGGCGGGAAAGAGAAAGTGAAGGGGGGGAAAAGGAAATAAAGAGCGAGAAGAGCAGTATAATGAACTAAGTTCGAGAAGGTAAGATGAATAACAATGAAAAGGACAACTCCGAAAGTTGTTGGCGGTTGAGGAAGAAACATCGAAGGGGGAGTGGGGCCAACAGGAGTTCACATCATTAATCAAAGTAGGAGATACTGAAAGGGGGGAGGCACTGAAGACTGCGGTTGGAGTTCGAAAGACTACCGGACAGTTCGACGAGGGTCTTTTGCTGCTTTGGGTCTGTCGGTTCAAGGACGGAGATTTAGACTAAAAAAAAAGAAAAGTATCACTGGTTCGGAAACGGGAAGTTAGAAAGAGGAGCAGGTTTTATAATAATAAGAATAGACGAAATATCAACGGAGAGAAAGACAGCAAAAAATCGGACCCTCCTGGCAAAATACAAATCGAGTTAATAGAGCGGGGAAAACCATCAAGAGGTGTAAAAGGGAGGTCAGAGTCCTCTAGAGAAAAAGGGGCCACAAGCGATGGGACTAAGTTCTAAAAAAAACACTTGTAGTATAACGGCAGGGACAGTAAAGAAGGGGGTCACGACCAGAACCAGAGGACATCGGTTTGCAAAAGAAAACAGTGGGAAACTGGTGAGACCAACAGAGACTTACTAGACCTGACCAGAGTTGTTGGATCAAGAAGAGCTGGCATGAAGGGAACACACTAGGTCAAAACTCGGGCAAGGAATGGTCTTATTTGAGAGGAAATGGACGTTAGCGAGCGACTCGGAAAAAAGGGAAAATTCAGGGAAAAGACCGAAAGGTCACTCAGGCGCGTGGGGGGGAAAGAGGCATTAGTTGTGACTATGGTCTGGCGGAACAGAAAGACCGGAGGAAAGGTCCTGAAGTTAGGGAAAAGTCAAAAAGGGAAGGGAAAAAACATGCACCATAACGTCTAGTAAAGAGGAGGTATCAGTTCACGGAGGGGAGTTGTGGGTAATTAATCGGGGGGAAATGTCTTTCCATTGACGTAAAATTCTCTTGCAGGAAAGAAGAAACCGGGAAGGCCTCTGCATCGTTATGATCTCAGGGTAAAAAGCACTAAAGGATTGAAAAAAGACGACGCTAGCTGCAGATCATTCGAACCGGGGCCGAACAAGAAGAACGGCAGAACGTATCGACTGAAAAGATACTCAACACACAAAACGGATAATGAGAGAAAAAAGGCAACTCGAGCGGACTGGCATGTACAAGGGGGGGGAACCCGCCAGGTGATGTGACGAAAAAACCATCATCAGGATGGGCACGTGTGAGGGGTCAGGTGGAAGCTTTTCGTTGCAGGCGAAATAGGAATAAAAGACGAAAAGAGCAGGGATACGTGGGGAGAATGGGTAAGTCGACGAGACATTCACGCGATACAAACATAACAGAAAAAAGAACTCTATGATGGGCTTACGAGGGGGGAGGGGAGAGGTCACACTCAGACGACGTATTCGACGAAGGGCCGGACCGAAACGCTCAAAACTAATGACGGAAAACGAAAGTAAACATGGGGGCAAATTTGGGACTCTTCTTTAGTGCAACACTGGAAAGAGTGAGCTATACTCAAAAGGAAAGCATAAAACACGGGAAAAAGAGAGCTAGGAGTTTAAGCCGGTTGAACGAGGGAACCTGCTCAAGATATAAAAACAACAGGAGGAAAACAAATATCTCAAAATTGAAAGGAACAGAACTTACTAGGGAAGAGACCCTGGTCTGACTGAAAGGGGGAGAGGTGAACCGGGGGAGTGTTGGTCCAGTTCCCGTTTAACAGTGATAAGGACGGAAAAGAGACATTAGAACATGGCTTGGTGACTAACCTAAATAAGAAAGAAGGAAAAGCCGGGAGGGGCAGACGAATCTTCTGTCAAAGAGAGGCGGGGGGGAATGTGGCCTGAACGGAGTGCAGACCTAGTTTCCTCAGGAATGAGCGAATGAAAAAGAGACCCTTTTAGCGAGAAGGGGGGTTAGGACGAGGCACATAAAAACGCGGAGAGGGAAAATTGCTATCACCGCAACGACCAAAAAACTAGGGGAAGAACCAGAGATATTAAAATCACAAGATGGGCAGCAATGGGATAAAAGTAATGAGCAATCCTCTCCTCACGGGGGAAACGACCAGAAAGGGAAGATAACAAGAAAATAGTCCAGTTACGAATGAGAAATGACGGAAATGCGAAAAAGGAAATGCAGAAGACACGTCAAAAAAGGGCCACAAGCAAGAAGGAAAACGGGCTTAATAGTGAACTGCTGTAACATAAAAGCGAATAAGGAGTTTATTCCAGACGCAGAAAAAAAACGGGGTGTCAGCATAAACGGAGATCAGGGGAAATAGGCGATTACTCTAAGAGGCGGAGTTGAAAAGAGAGGGGCACGGGTGCCACAAAATGAGATGCCCGACGGGAAGGAACAGATAAGAAAGGGAAAGTCACCTGCCGTAAAATATGAAGAGACTATGAGTAATAGAAATCAGGAGAAGGCGAGTAGTGGCGGAGGCGGGGCATAAAGTGGTACTATTCGGAAGTAGCTGGAATGAGAGCTGTGGATTCAAGAAGGACCCCGGAGCACAAGACTAACCACAAGACGAAAAAGGGAACTCGTTGAAAATTGGGTACGTATTGGTGGGTCGCGCCGGAAATGCACAGGCAGGGTGTGGGAACGAAAGCAATGGAACTCGGGGCTGCAAAAGGAGGGACTCCTAAGAAAAACGCCTGCGCTCGGCGTGTAATAAAGTGCAGGAAAGAACGATGGGGACGGGGGGGTGGGACGTCCGGGGGAAGAATGGGACATTCGGGGAACAGCGTTGAGTCAAAAGGTAAAGGGAAGAATGCGAAGAAAACCGTTTATTCGAAAAAGAGGGGTTCTCCGACGAAAGGGCCTAGAGAAAACTTGGACCCGAAATTGAACGACGCTTTCGGATGGAAAAGAAAGGAAGACCGCCAGTCAAAAATCTGTTTTAAACCAAAATGAAAAATCCAGAAACGGCTCAAGGGACGAAGAGAGTCCTCAGGCAGTCGGGGGGGGGGAAGAACGAGGTAATGTACTAAGATGCTCGTACTGATCAGAAAAGAAGAGACCTGACTCCACGGCGGAGAGGGGAGGGCTGGAAAAAACAAGTACCAGATTTCCCAGTGATGAAGACTGGAATACGCGAGGAAAGAGAGTGGAAGGATGGAGGCGGACCGTCAGGAAAACGATAGGGATGAGAAAATCGTAGCACCCCGTACACCGCGAGGAAAAAAGGCAGAAAGTCGGGGAACGGTCCTGCGGGTGAAGCGATGAGAAAGGAAGAGAAGGTTAAAAGAGCGGGCGGCTCAAAAAAAAAAATGGACTGGAACCAAACAATAGCGCAGGCGGGTCCATAAGAGAGCATGGGACTGGAAAGTGGGTGGGGCTTTAACGGAAGGAGGAGGAAGCCCGGCGATATCCTGGGAAGGAGAGAAACGTGCTCCTAACTTCTCTTACGTCCTAGAAAACTCAGTTATGTCACAAGATTGCACAGTAAAGGTGAAGGAAAAAGGGTGACTGTGAGGGAACATGTTACGTTCTGGAATGAAGAAATGCAAGGGTGAAAAAATCGCACCGAATAGGGGGGACACATTCCTTGAACGGCCTCCAGGGGAGCACCGCGGCTAAAGTCGGTGCAAGAGGAGAAAGGAGGACCCTGCAAAAACTGTTAACAAGCGTGTGCCTGTTTTTCAGCTGTAGAGAGATGCGAAAATTCTGCGGAAAAAGAAGAAGCAGAGGTGAATTCACAAACGGAAAGGCCAAAAGGAAATGGGGGCAAGAGGAGGACCTTCGGCAAGAATAAGAGAGACAACACAAGGGGAAGGAGGAGGACTAGAGAGATCTGCGGCACGTCTGGCCAGGAAGGAAAATTTCAGGAACTGTACTCTTTTCTCTGAATACATACTTGTCGCATCACGCCTAAACTAGAGGAAGAAAGAGCTTTGGGAACATTCTGGAAATGGGACATCAAAAAGGGCGGGACATGAGTTAGCGAAAATGGAGGCCATGGTGGACATGAGTGAAGTCAAAGGGGGGATGTTCCGATTCTGAAGGGGCGACGGAAAAGGAAAGGGAAAGAGAAGGGCTCACCCTGTCAGGAAGCGGGGGAAAAAGAAGGGAAGGAGAAAAGGGCAGAAAACTTATCTTATATACGAAGTAAAAAAGGAAGCAAAACGACAAAGGGAAGAGGGAACAAAAGAAGAACTAAGTAAAAAATTCAGATGAAACCTGAAAAGGGAGATGTCTGGTCAGAGACCAAGATCGCATGGCCGAGAGGACGACAGAGGTGGCAAGGAAACAATACAGTGACAAAACGCTCCAAATCAGAAGCTGAAGTTACAGAAGGTCCTCGGGGGCGAAGAGGGGCGACAGAAGGGAGAAGCAATGCCTATCGTAAAGTGGGAAAGAGGGCAGGAACTAATACAAGACGGACAAAGAGAGAGGAGTGAACATGGCCCCGAATCGCGATGGACGAGCGGGCGACCGTACAGAGACCGGGAATCAGAGGGGGGTAGAGGTGGAGAGCGCGGAAAGTTGAGCGCAAAAGTATCGAAAATAAATGGGTAGATAAAAAAGAGTTGAGAAACGCTTTGTGAATATTGCAGAAAAAAGATAAGCCATTATAAAACCGTGTCTGTGCTGAATCTGGTGAAGAAAGAAAAACAAGGTTTTCTGGACTAGCGGAACCGCGGCAGTCAAAGAAGATAAGTGGAATGGGGCTCGGTCATTCACTACGTGTACCGGAAGTGCTCTCTGAAAAAGACAAAGGTGAAGAAGATTGGGGTAGGAAATACGCAATGTACTCACTGCGCGACAAAAACAGGAAAAATCGCAAGTGGTACGGAAGTTACACTCGCATAGCGCAGGGAGCCGAGGATCCCCTCATAGTAATAAAAACTTGCTGAGCAGGGAAATAAAAACGGCAATTTGTGGGGCATGATAACTGACCCAAAAGGAAGAGCCAACAGAAATTTACAGAGAAAGTGTTGGGTTATCCCCGCGGGCTCAATTGCGTACCAATTAAGACATCAACCACGAAAGGAAGCAGAGGAGAGACGCGATAGATAAAGAACGACATACAGTCAGGGTGAAAGGTGTACCATGGGAGGGGTCACAGCCAGGTATAAAATTTGAAAAGGTGAGGAAATGAGAACGGAGGAACCAGGGCTGAAAGTACGTCGGGCATCTCCTGGAGGGTGGCACCGGGGAGATGTCACAGAAAAGGAAGGATAAACTCGAAGAGAAGGAACAAACGAAAAGGCGTGCCCTAAAAAATCATTTGTGTACTGGCCTAGAGAGCGATTTTAAGATGCCAAAAGGTTGAAACAAGAGGGGAGACTCTTGAATAGTGGGGGGCAGAATCATGTCGCGGGGGGAAGAGGAAGAACGAAAAAAGGGGAGCGGATAAAAGATGACAATTTGGTTCTGGCATACCTTAGGAGAGGGGAAGCAACTGGCAAAGATTGAAACTTCTAGGGTTAGTAACCAGGGGACCGGGAGGAAAAAAAAGAAAGATTGAGGTTATGCTGCAAAATCCATAGTATGGAAACTACTGACCAGGGGAAAAGACTCAAGCAGTTAAACGAAAAAAAAACTCAATGGACGAAGCGAAAAAAAAGCGGGGGGGGGAGGAAGAGAGGATGGGAAATCAAAAGGTGAAAGCGGAGAAAAAATCAGAGGGAAGAGCAACGTAAAAGGAAGAACCAAGATCTACATGTAAGTATGAAAAGTTAGGAAAAGGAACGGAAAAGAGCCTGGGTGACACGCGCCCTCCAAGAAACGGCGGGTCTCAAGAAGGAAATTTAATTGTGGAAGCAAGAAAAAAAAGACTCGAAACAAGAAGGGGGCAAAGGGAGACTGGGCGCTTTCAAACACCAAAGAAAAAGAAGCAAGACGGGTCGTTATTGGGACGTGGGGAAAAGGAGGGAAAACTGCTTCACAGGGAACGAAAGTCGTTGGGGAAGAGACACAATTGAACAATCGCAAGCTTTTTGACAAACATAAGTTTGGGGAGCGTGTAGCTTCACGACGTGCTAATCCGGCAAAGAAGGATCACAGCCAAAAACAGGGTGAGATTGAGGGAAGAAAGTCGAGAATCTTTCTAAGGATTGGGGTGTTGGGGATCGAAGGTCCGTGACCGAGGAAACGTACCGGAAATTCGAGAGAAGAAGACGGATGATAAGCTGCCTAGGGGAGACTTTACGAACCGAGTAGAAGGATGGCAAAACTAAATCTTAACAGATCGGGATCGGGTGACAGGCATATCCTTGCCCGTGAAAGACCGAGAAATGCAGAACGTCAAGAAAGGAAAAGAAAAATAGAGATCACAAAAGTAGAAAGGAAAAAGAAAAAACTAAAGGTCAGTCTGATTACCTGGAGGGGACATATATGAGGGTTAACGGCCAGTTATGATAACTGAACGCTCCAGCGTCAATTCTTGGGGACACAACGATTGTATGATTTCTGGGAAAAAAGATTGGGAGAACATAACGAGAAATTCATACCTAAGGCAGTGGGAAGGAAGGTCGTATCATCAGAGGAAAGGACTCACATGGAAAAAGGAACCAACCGAAGAAGGAGAAGAAGAAAAAAATGAGGAAAAAAAAATCGCTGGATGCGGGCCTTCAAGTCACGTTGCAGTTCGGGGAGAAACGGACAGTTAAGGAGGCATTCGTAAGAAAAATGTACCGTGACGGAACGCAGCAAACGCAGCTCGGGGACAGGGGCTCAGGGGAAAGGTGAGAGGCTGGAAGTTCCCCCGGGACTTCAAGAAGAGAAGTAAGGGGGGGGAATTTAAAGAAAAAAAACAAAAAGAGGAGGGGTAAGCAGAGCCACGGTGAAAGGACCGGAATCAGGGGCAAACAAAGCTAGGATTGTAGACAAATGATCGCGGGGATGGGACTTACCTGAAACGACGAGGGAGAAAAAGATAAAGGGACCGTCGGTTGGGGCCGCGGAAAGTCTTTGTCGGGACCAGTGGACAAAAAAATGCGTATTGACAATTAAAATGCCTGAGTTGGGGATAAAAGACCGTTGGGGGAGAGGAGGCGGAGAACATGGGAAAACGCCGATTGGGAAAACCAAGAGGAAAACTCGGAACAGACTAGAGGGTTCAACTTGTCTGCCCGCTTGTAGACGGGGTCCTGGGCCAGGGAGAAGAAGCCTTTTGCGAAGGAGTCGAGAGCGATGGAGGAAGGACAAAAATGAAAGCTGGGACCTCGTCCATCAACTTACACCGGTTAAAGGGAAAAAAATAAAAGGGACGGGTTCCGACATCAAGGGGGTCGCGGAGAAAGATCGTGATAGGCATCTACTCAAACGGAACGCTAAAAAGGAGGAGAAAAAAACAAGGAAAGAAAAAAGAAAGCAACTAAAATCAACGAGAGAAAAAGGTGGAGGGTCGTCTAGGATGAGTTAAACCACCGAATGAAACATCTGCATTCAAAAAAGCGAAACTAGAATATGAACTACCGAAGGGGGGTATTGACAAAAGCGGTGGGGGGGAGAACCCGCGCGAGCTATTAGGGAAAAGGGGAGGGGAAGGGGAGGGAGAGAGAGGAGGGGGAAGGGGGGGGAAAAAGGATAACAAAGGGGGGGGGAAAGAAGGGGGGGAAAAGGGAGAAGGAAAGGAAAGAGGGAAGGAGAGAAAAAGGAGAAAAAAGGAAAGGGGCAAGGGAAGGGAAAGGAAGTAGAAAGGGGAGAGGAGGAGGAGGGGGGCAGTAAACACAGCGAACCACCTTGGGTGATGAGTGAGGTCCAGCAGAGGAGCAGGAGATGAAATTTAACTCTGGGTTCACCTCCTAGACGGGAAAACGACTCATTTGACAAATGTGCAAAACATTAAAGGTGGGGCCAAGTACGAAAACTAAACGGATGTCCGGGAAGACGTGAAGGAACGAGAAACCTTTAGGTATGAAACGGTACAAATGGAAAAGGCCTTCAGATTCGCTTATGGGGGAGGGGCCATCAAAAAGGGGTTTAAGATTCGCCGCCCAAGAAGATGGATGCACATACAAAAGAGGAAGGCGAGAATGGAGGCAGGAGCAAGCTCGACCGAAAAGCATTCAAATTCAAGTGGTGCGAAAAATAGGGGGGGGTAAAGTGCGATTGTACCGAGCCCAACCGGTTGGCTCATCAACATTGCGCTTTCCGAAGGGGCCTGTACGGCCGGGAAGGAATCCTAGAGAGGAAGGCGATGAGTTGTCGAACGGTGCCGTAAAAGACTATGTTTCCTTTAGTAAGAAACACATGGACGGGGTAGAACCAGCGTATTCACAGAAAAGAAAGGAGCCGAAACCGTGAGGAGGCAAGAAGTTGCTCAAAGAATGCAGCGTTCGCAACTGGTCAAAGAAAAAGACAGAGTCTTCCGGGTTGGGGCCGCGGGGAAAGGACAGTCAAAAACATGCTGGGGGGTGAGGTCCACCATATCCACAGAAAACCCCGGCTAAGGAGTAGGAAATCAGAAAATCTGAATAACGCCTGATTTGAGAAAAGAGGAGATGAGGAGAACAACATGGGGAGAGAAGATGACGACCTAACGCAAGAAGGGGCAGAAGGGAAAGGAGGTCGGGGAAAGACGAAATAGGAGATTGCGGGATCCTGTACTAAAGAGAGAGATCGTTGAATTGAGGGTCCGGCAGAAAAAGTAGTATGCTCAAATCAAAGTAGCCAAAAAAAGGGGGGAAACAATCAATAAACGGCTGAAATCAGGGCACGATCCAGCGGATTGGACGCGCTGCGGAAAGAATCGATGGTGGGAGGACAGGATGGGGTAAAACGTAAGGGAGGAGGTTGACCAAGACTGACCGAAATCTCGCCAGTGTAGTCCATCCGAAAAACTGTGGACTGGTTTGGGAGGTCAAAACAAGTGTGCTGAGAGCCGGCGAAGAGAAGGGGAAGGGCAAAGAGCGGAATGAAAGGATATTGACCGACGAAGAGCTCCGTGTGCAGGGGAGCCTAATTGCACTGAACTTTTGAGCAGTGAGGAAAAAAAGGGGGGTAGCCGGGGCGGGATGGAGACAATCGGAGAACACGTGAGATCGTACCCGAAGGGAACTGTGCCTCCATTTGAATGCACGCTGCGTCAAGAGGGAAGAGGCACGATAGTAATGACATTGTGGTCCCTAAATTGTCCTTTTGATTCCGTCTGAGACACTTGATCTCATTCCGACTCACGGGGGACACTACCCAGGCCCAGATTAAAAGTTTGGTGTCGAATAAGAAGCCAGTCGGAAATATAGACTCTAAAAACAAAGGAGGAAAGAGAGAGATAACGACGGAGCGTCTACATGGAAAGAACCCGAATTTGCGGACAAAACAAAAAAAAAAGAAAAAGTGGGGCTGGTAACTGAAAGATACTGTGGAGGAATCAGAGGCTAAAGGCGCGCGAAAAAGGCCCCGATTGGACATATTAAATGTTTATCAAACTAATTTCAGGGTTGCACATATTTATTCATCGGGGAGGAAAGGGAGGCAGGGGAAATGTAGGGGACATAGTGCGTCAACGTGAGTTCAGAGGACGGACTGGTCCAAAAGAACTAAAAGGGCCACGAAATTTCTCAACAAAAGGCACTCAAAAGACTCCAGAGGCACTCCATAGACGTTACGGAGCACATAAAGGACAAAGGGATACCTCCGGCGCAAGCAGAAATGGCACGAAGCCCAAAAACTATCACACAGGCGCTGAGGGAGGGAAAAAGCCATGGAGGGTCGGGGGT
>Ga0179593_1667549_pt1 | contig 32045 bp, 46 predicted proteins | sample CZODoug2_1_08_16_FD_185931 | JGI IMG/M metagenome (GOLD analysis project Ga0179593, IMG submission 185931) | Vadose zone soil fungal communities from Angelo Coast Range Reserve, California, USA - CZODoug2_1_08_16fungal (PacBio error correction) | ecosystem: Environmental > Terrestrial > Soil >...
AAAAAAGCATGTTTTCAAAAAGGGGGGCCGCGACTTTTTCAAACGGTGGGCCCTACGCCGCCCCAAGTGGGGGGGGGGGAGAGCTGAATCAAGGGACCAAAAAAACTTGCGGGCGAAACGGACAGTAGCCAACCGAGGACACACATTACTCCACGAAAAGGACGGGACATAAAAAAACAAAGACGCGTAGAAAAGATCACGGAGAGCTAGAATTCAGTCAAAAAGGTAATTTGAAAAAATGATAAAGAAATATAAAGTTTTTCCCAGCGGTGAAACGAAAGCACGCGAGGACGGAAAGGAACGTTGCAAACACAGGGCCAGCATTTTCCTTCACCCAAGAAGGAAGCCTTGTACAGTTTTTGCAAGAGTGCAAGAATGAGGGATCCGGGGACCGCAGGGAATAATTCAGCAAGGAGGGCAGCAAATTCCCAAAAAAGATACGAGGCCATCAGGAAAGTCCAGCATTTCAAAACTGGGGTTGGTTTCTCAAAAGGGTCAGGGGTCTGCAGAATGGCGTGCTTCACGCCGTGGAACGCTTTGGGGGGGGGGGGTGGGGGTCTTTATTTTGGGGAAAAATTTCTGGGGGAAACCACTTGGGTCAAAAAATAAAAAAAATTACCTCATCCTACACTAGGATATGGGAGGGGGGGGGTCAATTCTTTCCAAACAAATGCCCGGAAAAAATTGTTTAGTGGCAAAAATGGCTTTCAGTGTGGCAGGGAGTGAAAGGGAGTGGGTGGGGTCGCGTGCCTCTAAGAAAGGGGAAAGGCCTTAGCGGGGGGGGGAAACCCTGCAGAGTGCCTTCAGTGATGTTGTCAAGTGGGGAGCGAACGTTCAAACAATTGGAAAACGAGCCGCACGGCGTTTGCAGGAGATAAAATCCACATAAAGAACTAGCACTAACGGGTAGAACGTCCCCCTGAAGGGACAGGCGGGTTAGGAAGGAGGGGGGGTTTTGCCCCTCATCCAAAAAAGAAAAAGGAAAAAAAAGGAGAACACCCCAAAAGGCGGAGGAGGCCCAAGTCGATTGAAGTAGAAGCAAACGGCCCCGAAGGAAGTATTTTAAACAATCTCAGATGGTTCCAGGGGAATCATATTCCCGCAGAGGTTCAATCGAATCTCTTTGTTGGTCTTGTGTGGCCGGGTTGGGGAAGGAATTCGCTCCAGGTGGTAAAAGGGGTGAGGAAAGGATCAACCACAAAAGAAGGAAGAGAGATCAGAAGGAGAGGGACCTAAGGAAACCGGAAGCGCTGAAAAAGGTGCAAAGAGTCTTCATTCGGGGACTACAGCCGGACAGAGAGTCGGAATCCGTTTCTGGCGGAAAATGTGTGAGGGAGGTAAGAAACCAAAGTCTGGAAAAGCCGATCGTCGGGAGAAATACATCAAAAGGGTTGCATTGGACTGCATGGGGGAAAAAAAATCTTCACCACAGACGTCGCTTGCAATTGTAGTTTCAGGGCTACAAACCAGCAGAGGTTGTCTGGGGTTAATTTTCGCTGAAAAAGGCGGGGGAAGATTTTAACAAAACACACGTGGGAAAGAGAGGCGGAAAAGGAAAGGTTTCCTCTCTGCAGGGAGATGAGCGAAGACTTGAAAGAACATCCTAACTGCAGACCCATAGTCGTGCTTGCACCAAACACATGGGCGGCTACACGTGAGGGGGGGGGAATTGCAGAAAGATTAGATACGGGGGGGGGACCCAAGTGGTTGATAAGAAAATAGGGAGATGAATCTCCCAAAAAAAGTAAGTTAGAGAGAATTTCGCAAACAAAATTACTGGGGGACTGGCCCGGAATATGCTGCGGTCGAAACCATTTTTGGTAGGCGGACAAGAAGAAGGGGCTATCAAAACAGAAAAAATTGTCAAGCTTAAGCACAGTTAGCACAGGAAGGGTGCTCATGGGGAGGGCCGGTCGAATCTCCAGGAAAAACTGCTGCACATTGGTTGAGCAAAGGGGGGGGACATAGTTAAATCGTGAGACCTAAATCCGCCCCCGAAAAAAAGATGTCCCTTTAAGGGGAAGAGGGGGGACAACTCAGACTGTGTCCTGGAAAGGGAGGGGTTTGGGAAAATTAGAGGGAAACTACACTCTAAGAACACATACTGGAAAAGACCCAGAAGGCTGACTGGGGGTGGGAATGGGAACAACACATCATTGGGAAGCAAAAGTCGGGGAGGGCATTCGCCCAAAAGGGAAGAAATTTGACCAAGCGGGGGGGGCCTCACGCAGCGGATTTTCAAGAAGAAAAACGTATTCATAGAAATTTTCTGGGGGGGTCACCGGAGGCAAAGTGATCAAGGGGGAAAAAAAAGGTAGAGTGCCAGGGGGGATTCTCCTCAAGTCGAGGTTTTGGGGGGAATATTGCTAAAAAGAGGCAAAGCGGGGTCTAAAGGGACCTACAAAAGGGGGTGGAAAAAAAGAATTTTGATCCCATTAAAAGCCACCCTCTACGAAAAGGACCCCAGCACCAAAAAGCGCATTGATAAAATGAGTCTTTCTGTAAGCTGAAATCGGGGACCTCCGATGCAAAAAGATGTCGCGAATGTAGTGCAAAGGGAAAAAAAAACTAACGGATGGGAAAAAGAACGGCAAAGGGGAAAATGGAACAGGAGGGGCATGATCGAGGGAAAAAAAAAAGTCATCCGCAACGCAGCAGGAAACCGAACGTCAACAGGTAAGGCCGTATAAAGTGTGGTGGGAGGTACGGCGTGGGGACCGCAGAGAATAAATCCTTCAAAGCCGGGAAAGACCCCGCCCCCGCCAATTGGGGTCAGGGCCGGGGGGGGCAAGGCCGTAAGAAAAAATGAAGATCGCACCCAAAGGTGGGAGGAAGATCCGGGGGGGAAGCGGTCGATTAAGACGCGAGGGTTTGTGGCTTGAGGGAGATTGGGGATGGGAGAGAATCCTAGGTGGAGGGGGGGGGAAATGGAGTGGGAGGTGGGGGGGTTAGGGAGCAGAGAAAGGTTGAGAGATTGAGTGTAGGGGCAGGGGCGAGGGATGGCAGGTGTGATGGGGGGTTGAGTAAGGGGAGAAGGGGGAGAGTGATCGGGGAGAGAAGAGGGTAGTGGAGGGAAGAGGGGGGGGGACGCGTGGGAGGGGGAGGACGTCGGAGGTAGGGAATGTGAGTGGGTGTGTGAGAAAAGGGGGTGCGGGGGAAGAGGTGAAGTTGTGGGGGGGGGCTATGCAGGTGAGTGGTCAAGATAGAACACCCGAATCGGTAGCTAAGAGAAGAAGAAAAGAAAAAGAAAAACAAAAGGATGATGGGGGGGGAGGAAATGAGAGGTGGGAGATGGGGGACGGAGGTAAGTTAGGGATGGGGGAGGTATGTGAGAGAAGGTGGCCAGCGTTGATAATGTTGTAGGCTAGGAGGGAGAATGGGGGGGCGAGGAGGGGAGGGGAGGAAGGGATGCGGAAGTGATATGAGAGGTGCGAGAGTCCCGGAAACTCGTTTCTCGAAATCGGGAAAATGACTGGTCCCCAACCATAGAAAAACGGGAAGAGAGAAGGGGGTTATGGGGTTTTGGAAAGAAAAAGGAAATCCTCTCAAGCCTCTAAGGGAGTTGAACGGTAGAGGGGTGGGGGGGGGCAAAAAAGACTAGGGAGAAGAAGACCAGCTTCTGTCCCATTCAACAAAAAAAGGGGGGGGGGTTAACCAGGGCAGGAAAAAAAACCTAATCATTCAACAATTTGGGGGGAGGGTGGAAAGGCAAAGAGAGACTTGGGGGAAAAGAGGGGGGCTTGAATTCCTCAACGACGAGCTCCCGAAAGTTGCGGTGTGAGGGGGGGGAGAGAATCGTTCAAATAGGGTTTAATCCAGGCTGGAAAAACTTGAACGTATTTCAAATTCGGTCCAGACGATCCAAAAAAAAGCGGAAAAGCGAAGAGGCTGTCCGGGGAAAAGGGGCAATCGGTTTCAAAGAAGACTGAAAATTATGGCAAAGAGAAGCAGACAGCTCAAAGAGGCTAAGAGAGGGAAAAACCAATCCGTGAGGGAAACCAAAAGAACAAAAGGAGCGCAAAAAAGCACCCTGATAAAGGGAAAAGGCTTGGGGGAGGTTTCACCAAGTACTTCCAACCGGCGGAAGCCGAAATTTGCGAAGGACTGAACAGGTGGTCCGAAAAAGACCCTCATTTGGGGGCACATAAACCAGGGAAGCGACCGCCGCGCAGAAAAAATCTGTTAACCCTGGGAGGAAAATCAAAGCAAAGGGGGAGGGGAAAAAAGTTGTCAAAAAGGCAAAGGGGGGGGTGGAACCCGTCGTTGACAGAGGAAAAGAGATCCATGCTGCCCCGGAGGGATGTGCCCCAAGAAAAAGGGCAAATCAAAAACGGAAAGATGCAAGATAGGGGGGGGAGGGGGGCAAAAAGGGAAGGGGAAGGAGCCGAGGGATCTTACGAGGGAAATGGGGTGTGAAGTGAAGAACCGTGGAGACCAAATTCGAGAGCTAGGTTGGAAGGAAAGCTGTGGGAGCCCTATGTTCCAAACAAGCAACGAAAGAAAGGGGGAAAGGCATGTGGAACCCCCATGGAAAGGAACAGTCATTAATCTTGCGGGGGGAAAAATCACTGTGAAGGGCCCCCTGAACTCGGAAAAATGGAAGATGAAGGGACATGGGGGAACACAAACAAAGAAAATAGAGATATAAGGAGGGACGACATCGGCATCCGTCAGGGATTTTCCTGGAAGGTTTAAAAGGGGAATCAGAAAATGAGGGGGAGAATAACGGACCTTTTCGAAGAATTGAAATTGCCTGCAAGTTAATGTCAGAAATGCCTTATTTGTGGGGACGGACCCTGTAGGGTAAAAACAAAAAGGCCCAGGAAGAATATCGTGGGGAAACGAAATGCTTGTTTGGGCCGAAAGGGGTGTTTTCATTCAGAAAACCCCAGTTATAGACAAGGAGGAAAAGGCCTTAAAAAGATTGCAAGTGAATATTAACAGAATATTGACGGGGCTAAAGGGCAATAGCTAGGATGCATGGTCAGAGGAGGTCAAAGACTGGCAAAATCCTATGATCCAACGATGGGGCTCGGAGAAAAAAAAATATTGGGAAGGGCAAAGGGGGCTGTAGGAGGCCGTTTTTTGGGTACGCGATGAAAGGAGGTGTTAACCAGGAATGGGGGACAGCTACTTGCGGGGGGTACTGAAGGTTAAGAGGTCTCACGGGGGTCCTTACTTGGGTGAACGTGAAGGGAATGTTGATGAGTGAGTGATTCATCAATAAGGAGAAAGAAAGAGCTTAAAATGGCATGGGGGAACGGGAAAAGGGCGTTTTGTTAATCGGTTTTTTTTGACGGGGAAGAGAACCATTACGATTTCAAAAGAGCTGAGTCTTCGGAATTGTCCCCCACAACCAAAAAAAGGGGTGCTGGGGAAGAGGGAAAGGAGAGGGCGAGCCGGGATTCAGGCGATTGGATCAGTGATAGACGTGGGACGGGGACCAACAGGAGGAGGGGGGTCAATTTTTAAATCAAGCAAATGGTCTTCCCCCCCAGGGAAGAAGCCTTTCCTTGAAGGGAGGGAACTAATGTTGCAACCAAAATATGAGCGAACAATCCCGACCAACGCTAAAGGGTGGGGGCAAGGGCCTATGTAACAAATACAAAGCCTTGCTTTAAGGTGACTCTTAGGGGAAAAAGAAAGACCGCCAGGGGGGGATTGTTCAGCTTAAAAAATAATTCAATGGTTGTTTCAAATGTTGGGGGGAAAGCTGATCAGGAGGTTGGAAAAAAACATCGGGGCCCATATTTACCTTAGAAATCTTGCTGCCTCCCTCGCAGATCGGTAGGTGAGACCGTGGAGGAGAAAAAAAAATCGGTGGAATTATGGAAGGGTGGAAAAAGGTTGGCGAAGGGCGGAATATTCTTTCGCGGGGAGAAAAAAAAACATGTCTCGTAAAAACGCAAAGAAGTGCGAAAATGATTGAAATAACTTTTGGGGAGGACCCAAAAAAAACCAAAATCTACAGCTTCATGAAAAGTCCCCACTTTGAACCCCCAGTACCCCCAGGGGGTTCTGCACTGGCCCGGCGAAACGACCATTCAAAATGTTCAACGAGCAGGATACCCGAAATTTCGCAAAAAAAAAAAAAAAAAGCAGCGAAAAAAAAAAAATGTGGGAAGCATCTTTTTTTATTGGGGGGGGGGACGCCGAATCGTGCTGTTTTTAAAAAGACCGATTAAAAGGGTTGACAAAGGAACCGGGAGCACAGATTAGGGAAGGGAAATTCCGATGTTTCAGAAAGAAACAGCGGGGGGGAAAGGGATCTCGAAAAGCAAAATGATGGCAGGTGGGAGGACCCCAGGGGTGGTAAGGTAGGGCACTTCGAGCTTAGCACACTAGGGTTGGGGGGGGGGGAAACTCGAAGGGAAACGAGGTAATTTTCCGACGCAATTAACCAAAAAGGAATCCGGAAGAGGCCGAAAAAAAAATGACAATGGCCCCTTTGTCAGAGGAAAAGGAGGAATTGGATGCGAAGTAAACAGGTGAAAGAAACCTTGCGATATCCATCAGGTAGAGATGGGGAACAAAAAACAAGGTCAGGGGATAAGCCCTAAGAAAACAGCGGCTAAAATTTCCAAAACCTTCGAATCACGAAGAGTCCGTTAAAGGGGGCTGCAAACACCCAGACATTGTTAACAACATTGGCAGCGAAGTTTTTTTTGTTAAAAGGCCAGGGTGAAACGGGAACAAGGGGGTGGGGGAAGGTGGTAGGCAGATAATTTTCCACAAAAAAGGGGTGCGAAAAGAAGACACGAATACAAATGGTGTTCCGAAGAAGCCCATAAATAAGGGGAGTTAAAAAAGGGGGACACTGAAAGAGCGAGGTTAACTTATAAAGTCATTCCTTTAATGTGAAGAAAAGGGCCGTTTCACGGCCTGATAGAAGAAAAATACAGCGAGGTAAAAAAAATTGGAAATAGCAGACAACACAAGTGACCGGGGGAAGAAAAAACCTTCATGGAAAGAAAAAAAGAAAAAAGTGTTTGCTTAGCGCGGGAAACTCGAATAAAAAAGCCCAAGGTCCGGCCCGGAGAATTCCGAAATAGAATGCCTGCAGCATTCAAAGAACCGGCACGAAGGGGAAGAAACGAGCAGTCAAAGGAAAGTCATTGCTTGGGGGTTGCTAAATTAAGGGAGGGAATGGGGAAAGAATGCGGGGCATTCCAAACATTTTTTTTTTTTTCTGTGTTTTCTGGGAAAAAGAGGGTTTAAAAACAAAAAATCCAAATCGAAGGACTTATTCCCACAGAACTTTATGCTCCATTTTGGGGGGGCCACCCCGAGGCAGTTCAGAGATGGCAGAAAGAATTGTCAAAAGATCGCGTCACGCTCGAAAACCCGGTCAAGCACATTAGGGGGGGACGAGTAACAAAAAAGGTTGTTTTTGGGCTCACAAAAAAAAAAGGCATCGAAAAAGTTGGGATCAGAGGAAAACCCCAACAAAAACGAGAGTTGGGAACGTAAAAAAAAAAAGGAAGGAAGAGTGATAGGCGGGAAAAGAAAAAAAAATAATTGCTAACGAAAGTAATGCCGGCTTCTTGTCCCAGAAGGGAGGGGGGATCCAAAACCGCCAAGGGCCTCGAAGGGGGAAGGACTTATACAGAAGGAAGGCCTAGATCATAAAAAATGCTGGGTTTTCGGTTTGGTGCCGGAGGGGGGTCGCGAAGATAGAAAAAAGAAGTCAACGAAAAAAAGAAAATAGAGGGGAAGAAAGCACTGAGCGGGGGTACCTTACGTTCAAGAAAAGAAGGAGACGAAGGGAAAAAACTGGATGAAAGGGAAGAAAAGGTTAAGATCCCCGCCAAGGTCGGATGTGGAAATACTCAATCAAGTCGTGTTACAACGAAGCATACTTCTGGAGGAGGGAATTTTTATTTTTCAAGTTGAACCGCCTATTCCAAAAAAAAGGGCGCCCTGGTGGGGTGTTAAACGTTATGAAGGGGGAAGTTCGGTGGAGTCGGCTCTTAGAAACCAGAGTGGGTGCGTGGGTTGGGAAACAAATCGGCGAAAAAAGACATTTTTCCTCTGAAAGGGCGGCTGCTGATGGGAAAGGGAAGGAGGGAATTATTGAATCTGAAAAAGAAACCAACAGAAACTGAAACGCCAGGGCCACGGGAAGGGGCCACTCTACACGGTCAGGGTTGGGTAATACTTTGAAAAGACCAGGACCGCAGGGAAAAAATGGTCCTGAGAGAAAGTTTGAAGGGAAGAAATCTGTCAAAAGTGAACGAAAGAAAATAACATCCGTGAATTAAAAACTGGGGGAGGGAGATGGGCCTTATGTATGGGCCTCTAGGGCAGTCTTCGTGGAGAAAAAAACGACAGGGTACAAAAACGAAGTGGGACCAAAGTCAGAATGGTACTTTCGCAGAGGGATAAATTGGGGGGAACGGAAGGAGACATGGAACTTATGAAAAGGGGGGGGACTTCCTTAATGGTAAAAAGGGGGAAAAAAAGGGGGGGCCCAAATATATTTAAAGAAAAAAAATACCTTAAGGGGCCTTCTGGACAGGGGGGGTCACCGGAAGATTGGCAAAAGAGTTATCGTAAAAAATTGGGCTTAGGAATACGGAAAAAAAGTTCTGGGGGATGGTTTGCCAATCAGGGTGAGGCGTAGCAGGCATTAAGGAAAGGGGAGACCTACACTCGAGCCCCACATACTAAGGAAGTCACAGGGAAAAAGGGGACCATGGGGGGCGAATGCTGGAAAGGGAAGATCCAAACGAAGGAAGGGGGAGGACCAATTCCCCGGGGACAAAGGGTAACGCAAAGAACAAAGTTTGGGGATGGACCGAATAAAAGCTGAGAGAGAAAGTTTTCTGGCTTCACGAAAACCGCGCCAGGGAAAAGGGCAGGAAAGAAATCAAGGGGGGGGTTGGTAGCTAAACACTCTTTCAGGGGGGGGGTGGCGAAAGGGGAGAATCCCCCTTTTCTGAAAAAAAGAGGGGGGGGGCTAAAAATCGAAGGAAAAAATGAAAAGATATAAGAAAAGAAAGGACGCAGCAACTGGCGAAAGGGTTCAAGAAATAAGTGGCCGGGAATCAACAGGGAAGGGGGGGGGAATTTCAAGAATTCAAGAAACGGGGGTCAGCCTGGCCAAACTAACGGTCAAAGGAGAGAGGGCAAAAGAAAAAAGGGCTCTTCCCAAAAAAAGAGAGTGCCAAAGACAGCGCTGAACACAGAACGGCGGTTAGCCGCAAGGGAAATATTCACGGGAGGGGGGGGGGAGTTTTTGAGCCGCCAGGGAAAAATAAACGTTGGTAAATCGAAAAAAAAAGCCGGAGGGAATAGGGGCACCCAAGCCTGGGGAAACGGACCAGGGGGGGGCGTCCGAAAAAAAGGTAGGAATCCATCGACAAAAAAAGGAAAAGGGGGGGGGGGGAATTAAAATACGAAGGGAAGAGGGACCCGCGAAGAAGGGGCTCGCCAAATCGAAGGCAGTTTTGGGGGGGGGGCCCACCAAAAAAAAAACATAATGGAAAAAAAAAAAGGGGGGAAGTTGTTTTGAAAGATAAAGAAAAAAAAGAATCCCGCAAGACGCTATGGATGTAGGACCAGATCGGGAAAAGGGGAAGTTTGGGGGAAATTGAAAAAACGCGGGGGGGACAGCGGGGAGAACACATTTGAAAAAAAGTTGAATTCCTTTAAAAAACAAGGGCATAGGGGGGCGAAGAGAATTTCAAGTTGGGGGAGGGGGGGGTCTTCACGCAACACTAAATAAAGGGGGAAAAGAGGTCCCCAGGGGGGGAAAAATTAACGAGGAGCTACAAACATAAAAAACAAAAAAAAAAAAAAACAACATTGAATCAACCAGTTTCCGGGGGGGGGGGTTGCCATCAGGAGGAAAACAGAAGGGGGGGGGGGAAGCCGGCTGAAAAAAGTAAGTCAAGCGTCCATAGGGGAACGTAATGGAACCAAAAGAACGCCCACAGATCGCAGTGGGGGTTATGCAAAAGAGGGGGTCCTGGCCAACTGGGGAAGACAGGTCAACTAAAAGGGAGGGAAAAAAAAGATGTTGTGAAGAGGAAGGTCGGGGGAAGGTGTAAGGGAAAGACGAAAACGTATCTTAAAAAACGCAAGGTTCCCAACCAAAAAAACAATTGGATGAAAAAGGTCAAGTATAAAACTGTCAAAGACCCGGGAAAAAAATTACGGCCCCCAAACACTCGTCGAAGGGGAAGATCGGACTCCCAAAGTGAAAAGTTGGCGCAAGATTACACGAAACAGCGGCAAAGAGAAACCACCAAAAATAAAAGACCTTGAGAAAATCAAAGCAAAAGTGGGGGAAAAAATCGTTTGGTCAGGGAAAGTTTCCCCTTCAAAAAGAATTCGAAGGAAAGAGAGAATGAGGGCCAAACCTGAGGGGGGGGGGGACTGGGAAGCGCCCGCATCAGAAGACTGTGTCAAAACAATTGCAATCAAGTTCGAGAAAGGAGGTTTGGGGTATGCGGTCGAAAGGGGAAAAGTAGAGGGGGAAAAGGGTACGAACCACAAAAAAAAAAGAAGGGTCGGCCAAATTCTTAGGAACGGGAAATCAAGGGGGGGGATCCCATCAAATGGGCCTGGTCGGGGGAAGAGGGTTTCCCGGCCCGGGAAGACCGACCTCATAGAAAAGACCAGAGTCAAGGGTCAAATTGAAAAAAAGATGAAAAGAAGTCAGTAATAGGGAAGGGATCAAGGGGGGGGGAAGTTTAACGGTCCCTGTCAAAGGCGACAACCTCAGTGAAAAAAGAAGACTTAGGGGGGGGGGTAAATTAGGAGAACAAAAAAAGGAGGAGGTAAGAAAAGGAAGAAATGAAAAACCAAGATCCGTCCAATCGGTCCTTTAAGGGAGGGGGGAGAAGGGGGGGAGGACCCGTCCACTTGGTGTCACAGGGGACCCGCAAAAAGAAGATGAAAAGGGGGTCGAAGGAGGAGGGAAAACTGGACAACTGGGAAACAGGTCGGGGGGGAAGGACGGCGGGGGCCGTTGCAACGGGGAACCTAAAATGACCCCAGTAGGAAGGAAATTGGAAAAAGGAAAGTTGGCAGACCGGGTGGGTTCTGTCAACCAACACCTAAAGAAGAAAAAAAGTGAAATACGAACGCCAGGGAAAGAAGGGAACCGTGGGTCCGGGAGGGGCAATGCGAACAGATGAAAAGGGCGGAGATAACAAAATCAGGGGGGGGGGGGAAGGGGATCAGAAAAGAAAAGAGAGTTGTCAAAGTGTAATTGCTGGGGGATGATCAAAAAAACCAAAAGAATTTTGCAGGGAAAAAAAGAAAACGTGGGCTTGGGGGGTTCGTAAAAGTGAGAGGCGGCCGTGGGGGTCCGCATTGGTTGTGCGCAGTGGAAGGGGGAACCAGGTAATGATGCGGGGGGAGAGTACAGGGGGAGAAAAGGGGGCGATGTGTACTTGACCGCGAAGAAGGGGGGGGGGGCGCAGGGGGGGGGCGACTGGTGAAAGGGATCAAAGGGAAGGGGGGGGGGGGAAAACTTGAATAGCTGATTGGCTATTGTGAGAAATGATCTCTAAAGTGGAAGGGTTTTGGGGAAGGAAAGGGTGCGTGGAGCTTAGGGGGTTTTTCCGTCTCTCAAAAGTCGAACAAAAAGGGGAAATTCCGAAAGAAAGTAGAGGGGAAAAATCGATAATGGAGTGCCCGGGTTTGGGGGGGAAAAAAAAACAAGAAGTCTTTTGGAAAAGGTTGCCGGGAAAAGCGGCATAAAAATGAGCCAAAAAATCACGCGGGACGGGGTTCCGAAAATGGGGGTGTTGAGAAGAGTTAAGATAAACTTCCAAGGGGGAAAGAGGAGGGAATCACTTTTCAAGTTGAAAGACCTGTTCAGGAAAAAACCCAAGAAAGAAAAATGTTCTTTGAAAATTGCCAAAAGGGAATCCAAGGAAGAATCGGATGAAGAGGGGGGAATGAAAGGGGGGGGAGGGTAGCTCTTCTTGAAACCTAAAAGACTTGAACCCCCGGGAGGGAAGGGGGATATTAAAAAAAGAAAAGAGGGCTGTCTGAGAAATCTGGAGAGGGCACGTTATGGAAGGAAAGTGGGGGGTAAAAGTGATTCAAAAATAAATTGGGGGGGTGGTGTTCATTGTAAAAAGGGGCCCTCACGATTCGCCTATTGGGGGGGCCCATAGGGGTCCCAAAGCTGAATCAGGCATCCCAAACCAGGGGAGCCTTATTTTTGCCCCCTGTATTATAATTAAAGAAAAAAAAAATCAGGGAAAGTTGGGGGGGGGGATATGGAGTCAGGTTCAGGGGGGCCTAAAAGTAGGTAACCAGCATAGGGAAGGAAGAGAGAGGGGGAAAAAAGTCCCCTTATCTCAAAAAAATAAGACTAAAGGGGGGGGGTAGATGGAGGAAGGGGAAACCTTACGAAAGGTCGGGGCTCAACAGAAAGGGGAGGGGTACAAAGAGGAATGATTTAAAATAAAAACCATTTTTTTGAGAAAAAACAAAGGGGAGACCCAACAAGCAAGAAGAAAAATGTGGACTAAAAGCAGGGGGGGAACGCCGCGACGAGGGTTCTGCTCCTGGGGAAATATAGGGGGAAACTCGAGGGGGGGGGGAGAAGGGGAATTTTCTGGGGTTTGCAAAAAAAAGAAATAAGCGAAAAAAAAACAGTTGAAAAGGGCAAAGAGGGGGCGCGAAAAACGGGGGGAATTCGTTAATAGAAAAAACGAGTGTGAATTCAAAGTTCCAGGGAGAGGAAGTCGAAACAATTTGAGGGGCCGCGGATGCCGGGATAAAGGATAAAGGGGGACCGGGGTAAGTGGAGGCACTTTCAGGTAGAACAAGGGGGTTGGCCAGGTTCTTGAAAAAACGGATTTTCCTCGCAAAAAACAAACGAAAGGGCGAAAAGAAAAAAAGGTCCAAGAGCTTGGGGAAAAAGTGAAGAGTCGCGTTGGAGGTGGGAAAAAGGGACAGAAAACTTGGGGGGGAATAAGATCGGTGGTAGGGCGGAAAAATTCAAAGCCCGAAGGTATGCCCAGCTGAAAAACTGTTTACCGGGGGAGAAACAGGATGAAAGGGAAAATACACGGATGAAGAATGCTGACGGGGGAAAAGGGGAAACAGCATTCGAACCACCCACAAGGTTGGGGCCCGCTAAAACAAACCCAAGGGAAAACGACAAGGATGTGGGATGAAAGGATAAGGGGAATTCCCCACCAAAAACGAAAAATGAAAATTTGGACGAGAAAAAGAGGGAAAAAAAAAGGAAACCCAGAAAATAAAGGGGGAGAAAAAAGAAAAAAGCGCGGGAAGAAAGTATACAATATCACTGGTGAACTTCTAATTGACGGCAGGTGGCAGCAAAGAAGGGGTAAGTTAAGACGAAAAAAAGGAAAATCGATGACGGGGCCCATTAAATGACTACCAAGAAAAAAAAATTGTCTGTGAGAGGGACATGAAAGAGAAGGGTTTTGCTGAGAAACGCCGTTCCTCAAAGTTCGGAAAAGAAACGAGCCAGGGAACCTCAGCAATGTGAAAAATTGCAATGGAAAAATAACGCGAGCAAAGAAAATCAGGGTCAGCAGTGGACGTTTTTGGAGAATTTCCGTATTGGGGGGGTGGGAAAAGACAGCGGTCACCTCCTTGGGGTGGGTTGAAGATGCTTTGAACAACAGAAAAAAAAGAAACTTGACCGTCAAAAACTTGAAGTAAACTATGCGAAGTTTGAAAAGGGGGGATGAAAAGGAAAAACTTGGGGCCAAGGGGGGGAGTGGCCTGCCGTCTAATGCGGGGTCAAGACCTAAGTGGATGAAAAATTAGGAGGAACAGGACTCGAACCTCTCATCAGAAACCCATGTGGGGATGGGGGGAACTCAGAGTTCATGAAAGAAAAGTGAGCAAGGGGTTTGCCGCAAAAAAAATTCATAAACAAAAGTGGGCAAGAGAGGGGGAGGAGATTCAAAAAAGAAAAGAACGAAAGTTGTGGGGGAAACGAAGAGAAGAGGACGTTTCTGTTGGGGGGAGGACTTGGGTTTCAGAGTACTCCAAAAAATTCCGAGAGGAAGTATGAAAAAAAAAGAGGGTCCCAGAAAGGGTTCCCGAAGTATCCGGAAAGCCAAAAAAAAACGAAGAGGTCCGAGGTGCGGAACAGTCATTCAAAAAGGGGGTTTGAAGAAAAAAAAGGCGGCACAGGTGGGGGGCCAAAGGGTTTTGGGAAAAGAGTCGCTCAAAGGGAATCAAAGCAACCAACACGGAGGAGAAGGGGAAAATAGATATAAAAAGGGAACTGAGCGGGGGCGGCCCAAGGGGGAAAGCGGGGCAAAAGTTTCAAAGAAGGGATCGAAAAAATGTGTTCTAAAAAGGACCGCCACGGGGGGGAAGTCGCGGGAAAAAAGGGGGACGGGATACCTCAGGGGGAACAGGAGAAGAAGTTCTCTGGAGAAATTCCAATTTTTGGGATTGGGGGCAGTAAAGAGCCCTAGGGAAAAAATCCTCGTCTTGCAATTGGGTATTTTAGGGGGGAAAACAGAAAGAGAAGGCGGTTCGGGGGTGGGGGGGAGGGGGGGGGGGGGGGGACAACCGCCTGGGTCACGCTTAAGGGTGAAGCTGCAAATAAACTCAACGGCATCACGCATAAAATCACGAGAAAGGGGGGGCCTGCCTGGGGAAGTGCTGCTCCTAAGATTGAATACCAGAGAGGACGCCATGCAGGAAAAGGGCGGCCAGAATCTTGGGGAAGAAGGTTCCAGCCATCCCAGTCCTTGATCTGGGGAGGGGGGGGGGCAAAGCCTGGTCAGAAAAGGGGGGGGGATAAGAAAAGGAGAACTCTGGGAGTTAGGGGGGAACTCTTCATAAATTTCTCAAAAGAGGACTGACTGTCCAAAGAGGGAACTTGGGGGGGGTCCAGAGGCGTAATTCGAGGGGGGTAATGCGGGATGAAAAAAAAAAAAAGGGGGGCGCTAATTATTTCCAAGGAACGGAAAATTCCAGAACTGGAAACAGCGATCAGCAAAAACTGCATGGAAGGGAAGGGGGGAGGGGAAAAAGCGGTAGGGGGGGGGGGAAAGTGGTCCGTCCCAGGTCTTCTTCAATGAAGAAGGGGGAACAGGAAAGGTGGGGGCAAAAAAAATGTGGGCAAAAAAAAAAGTCCCGAAAAAAAGTCAACAAGAGGGAAAAGACTTTCTTCCGCTATCCCGACGATGAAGGGGAATGGGAATGGGTGTGAAATCCGTCCGCGAAATGGAGGGGGGGGGGAAAGGAGAGAGACACTCTATAAAAAATACTTTTCGCGGTAAGAGTCGTCTGGAGGGCTAAGGGGGGGGGATCGAAAAAGCATTGAAAAGTAAACTCTTGAATGCTGAAGGGGGAGGGCGCCACGTACCAGGAAATAGCTACGCAAGGAGGGAATTTTGATGGGGGGGCCCCTACGGAGAAAGTTCCTTCGGTTGATGGCTTCCCTAAAGACAAGAGCAATTAAGAAAAGGGGGGAAAGGGGTGGGAGCAGAGGAAATCGCACAGAGGCGAGGGGCTAAGAGGATTAAATCCCCGCGTGTGGGGAAGGGGAAAAGAAGGAAAGAGTCAAACACGGGACGGCACAAAGAATACTCCCAGCTTCAGAACAGCAAGCTGACAAAAGAATAAAAAATGGGGCGGGATTCCAGCCGGAAAAAAAATTAAGAAAAGGAACAGCAATCTTTTCAGAAAGATGGGAAAGGGGGCAACAAGGTTCCAAAAGGCGAGAACTAAAGTAAAATCCGGAGTCAAAAGGGGAAATCTCCTCGCGCAAACGAACGTCTCGGTATCCGAGAAACATTTTGTAAAAAGGTCCGGGGGGGGACCAAGTTGTGTAGCCTCCGGAATAAACGGGGGGGGACGGCAGGGGGGGGGTAAAAAAAAAAGCCCCAAGCTGGGGAGAACATTGGACAGGGCGTGAAACATCGAAAAGAAACCAAATGGAGTAAAGGGAGATCCGGAAGGGAAAGTATCCCTCTAAGAGGGCGCGCCAGAAACTGACGGGGTTAGCCCAAAAGGAAATACCCAAAAAAAGAGTTGAGGTTTTTCGGGGGGAATAATCCGGGTAAAGAAAGGGGGAAGCGAGCCGGAAAAGGAAAAAGGGTTAGCTGGTGCCAGGGGGGGGGTCAAAAAAAAAAAAAGCGGGAATCGTAAAAGCGGCTTCCCAAAAAAATTTGGAAAAAAAAATGCACGGAGTAAGGGGAACGTCGGGGGAGGGTTCCTAAAGGGACATGCATCGGGGGGGAATAAATAACCCAACGGGAGGGGAGAGGGTCATTGCTTGAAAACCCGCACAAAGGAAAAAGAGTGGCAATCAAGCACCCAAGTTAAGGGGAAAGGGTTGGCCTCCAAATAGGAAGACGGTAATTGATAAAGGGAACCGGGGGAAGGAGGAATCATGCGGAAAAAACTTGTAATTAAAAAACAGAGCCACAAGAAGGAACGCAAAGAGGGAAAGCATTTGGGGCGCAAAGGATGGGAAGAATCAAATAAAGTTTGAAAAAAAAACAACACGGAAAAAAGGATATATCGATGAGAATATTTTCGGAAAGAGGGGGGTCTAAAAAAAAAGGATGTTGAGAAGGAAAAAAGAGAGGAGGCGTTCCCACCAAAAGCCAATTAGCGACGGGGAACATAAGCAAAAGGGGGGGACTGGGAAAAGAGAGGGTACAACCGGTTTCAACAAAGAAACCGGAAGGGGAAAAAAGTTTCAATCGCGGGGGTACCACTCTCCCTTAAAGGGGTCGCAACAGGGGGCAAAACCCTGCAAATCGCGAAAAGGCCGCGGAGGGTGTAACCCGGGGTGAGAAAATCAAAAAAAAAAGGTTTGCAGAGAACTGGGGAAAGGGCCACTATAAATTTGGGCCCTCAAGATTTACAGAGAAGTCTTGATCAGGGGCGCCAAACCCTGTAGGGAAGGGTTTTAATCGGGTCGGGGGGGGAAGGAGGGGGCATCGGCCGGAGGAAAAAAGGGGAAGTATTTCGGAAGGGGGGGAGGGAAGGGGGGGTTTTCATAGAAAAAGGGGGGGGGGGTGGTGACCTTTTTAAAGAAAAAGTCGGCCAAATTAAAAGGGGAGCTATGGGAAGGGGGAGGACTAAGGAATTTGAAAGGAAAAAAGTTTCCGCTCAGGGGTGCCCCGGCAGGAAAAAAGAAACCTCAGTGATAAAAGGGGAAGAGGGTAAAACAGGGCAAAGCATCGAAGAATCTTGAGGGGGGGGGGGAAAAGGGGGGGGGAAATTTACTGGCCCCAGAACCCTCCGGCGTAAAAAAAAAAAAAAGGACGGAGGGAAGGGGGGGAGTCCAGGTAACTCTCCGGAAAAAAGAGGAGGAAAGGGGGGAAAGGGAGAGAATAATTAACCAGCGGCAAAGTAATTGTTTCTGGGAGGTTGGGAAACCGGCAGGGGATGTTGAACAGTTGATGAAACTGAACTGGAAAGAAAGTTCCCGAGTCTTCATTTGACCCAAGGGAGAAGCCTGGGGGGGTCTGCAGGGGAAGGGGGAAATGGAAAAAAAAAGATTATCAGCAGGGAGGAATCTCCACATATGAAAGAGGGGTTGGACCGTACATGCAAAAGGGAAAACAAGTTTAAAATTAAGAAAAAAAACAGTCCTCCGCCAGAAAGGAAAGGAAGGGGACAAGAAAAAGGGAAGAAGGTCCGATCACAAGGGAACATCCCTCCATTGGTAAGCATGGAATTGGAAAACAATCTGAAAAGGGAGGGGAGCAAAAAACAGGGATGATCCAAAAGATGGGAAATCGGGGAAAACGCAAAGAGGCACTGGGGGGTTTCAAATTCTCAAAGAAAGGGTAAAAAAACGCGGGGGAAAAAGTTTGGGGTCGGGAAAAGTGGGGTGCCGCTGGGGGGTTAGGGGGAACCTGGTAATGCGGTGGCAAAAAAGGTCAGGAAAGACTGGCCGACAAAAAGGAAAAGGAAAATGCTCGGAAGGGTGGGGAAACCAGGGGGGTGGTGGAAGGGGGGGAGAATCCTGTTGGGGAAAGGGTTGTGGGAAAGGGGGATATGTTTCAGCAGCAAATAATGGCATTGGGGGGTGGGGTACTCCTGAGCCCGGAGTTTTTAAGCTCAAGGGGTTGGGGAAAAGGAAACCGAAAGAGAATCGAAACCAAGATGGAACTACATTCCCGATGCACACAAAAACCACAAAACCCTCTGGAAGGATAGCTCTCTGTCACTGCACCATCCTTTCGGGATAGACCTGGAAGGGGAACTTTAAATAATTTTCCGTGATCGGAAATGCGGACTGATGGAAAAGATCCCTAACTCTAAGGAATAGTCAGGGGACCACCGCATGGTGGGGAGGAAAAGGGGTATGTTTACTACTAAAGTTTATACCTGTCTTAAGAAAATGGAAACCATTGGACGGAAAATTCCAAAAGGAAAAAAAAGATGGGCCGTATTTGCCAAATGAAGAAATGGTCCTTATAGATAGGGTGGAAAAGCAAAAAAGCGTGAATGGGAGGGGGGAGGGGGGCGTGCCGAGAAAAAAGATCCCAAAAAGGACGGGAGATTGGGGGGGCGTCAGGGGGGGGGGAGAGTTTTTCTCTGAAGGGGGATTGCAAAAATGTGGAAAGAAAACGCGGGGAACGAAAAAAGGTTTTTGGGGTCCCATCTGTGAAAAAAGGGGAAGATTATAACCTTATTGCAGAAAGGAGGCAAACCTTGCGAAAAGGGATGGGGGGGGATTAAGTAAAAAAAAGGAAAAAAAAAAAAAAAAATTTTGAATTAATGGGGGGGGGATTCCTGGGTGGCCCGAGTCCAGGTGCAAAAGGAGGGATTAAGGAGCAGGAAAACCGGATCCTCATAAACATCATTGGGGGAATGGGGGAAGTTTTCCTGGGACACCGGTCAAGGAAGAAAAAAGGAGGTTGCTGAGACGCTGAAGTGGAAGGGGAAAAAAATGTAAGCAAAAAAAAAAAAACGTCCCGTTCGGGAAAGAAACCCAAAAGGAAATAGGGAAGAAAAATTTTCTAACTCTTGATAAAATAATGTGCGTGAAAAGGCCTCAAAGGGCAAAGGGGGGGGCGGGAATTTTTTTTTGCCTATCAAGGTTTGGGGTCACCCTATTCAAAAAAACAAAAGGAGATGACAAGGGAGAAACCCGGATAACATAGGCTAAAGACTTTAGGGTTTGCATAGTGAAGAAAGGACTGCGTACCACAAAAAGAGGAGACGCGAACCAAGCTTGGAAGGCTTTAGCTTTGGGGGGTCGATTTTGAAAAAAAAGCACTGGCCGATTAGCACTAGGGGGTAAAGAAAAAGAAGGGGTTTCTTAAAACGCGGGATGAAACTCAAACCAAGAAGATGGGGAAAGGAAAATCTACAAAATTGGAAAACTAATCAAAGGGGGGAATAGGGTCGCTGTTCGGGAAGAACAAGAAAACTTGCGCTTAATAGGGGGAATCCGCGTTTAGGGAAAAAATCCAAAAAAATCCAAAAAAGGATAGGAAGAAAAAGGTTAACCGTGGTCGCAAGGGCAGGAGGTGGAAAATTCCGGGGGAAGGTCCCTGGGCTTAAGAGGGGCGGCACAAAAAAAAAACATTGTGTGCCGCAGAGGGGCTTTCCCCAGAAGGAAAAAAAGGGGGGGGGGGGGGATTAAGAAGGGGAAGGGTTTCCCACCCCAAAAAAACCAAACCTGCATGGACGTACACGAACACACGAAAAATTAACGAGAGAACCTTCCCGGACGGTCTCTCTTGAAAGAAAGCACGAGAATCAGGATTGTGAAAAAAAAAAAACATCACAATCGGGGGACCGAGTATTCAGGAAAAAGAGAAGGTCAAGGCAAAAATAAGAACCTGTTAGAACAATGGGACTGGAGTCCGAAGGTTTTTACCATTTTCTAGGGACATGACAAAGGGGATCAAACGAAGTCTTAAACAGTAGGAAAAGAAAAAGGGATTCTCGGGGAAACAACAAAAGAAATGCCTCAAAAAACTAAGCTCATCCAAGAAGTACCATCAGAAGTCAAAGACAAGTGCCGTTTATTGAAATGAAAGAGATTTTACGAAAAAAAAAGGGGCAGAAAAAGGGAAAAAAAAACGTTCCCAAAAAATTTTTTTTCTTAAAAGGGGGAGAAGAACGCAGGGAAGATGCAATAAGAGTTGATGCTTAAATAGACCCGGGAGAGGGTAGCGCCAGGGGTGGACGTGGAGCCTAAAAAGGGAGGAGGTAGGAAATAAAAAAAGGAGTGATTATCCTCATAAAATAAAGGGAAGAGGAAAAATTTCCGGAAAAAAAGTGAACATGACGGTCACGGGGACGCCAAAAAAAAAAAAACATAAACAAGGAAAAGGGAGCGCACTGGACGAATGAACTAGGGCCGGTAAAGAAGAAAAGGGGGTTAGTAACTGTACAATCAAAAATTGCAACCGGAGGGTGTGAATAGAGGGAAAAATGCAAAAGCAAAAGGAGAAATTCTAAAAAGAAGGAAAGCGGACAAAAAAGGTTCTATTGTAAGTAATCAAAAAAAAGCCAACGGAGGGTACGCAAGGTGAAGACGTATAAATAAAGGGGCCGATCCAGTTGAAAATAAATAAGGGGGCCGTAGGAATGAAGCAGGGGGGTAATAGAGAACAACGGGGAGGGGGAGAAAGATAGAGATCCCAGATTAAGATCCTTACTTGAAAAGAGAATGGGGGAAAAAAAAAATTTGCAAATGGTCTGTTCGAAAAAAATCGCAGGGGGAAAAGGGATTCGGCTTGCTTGGGGGAGAACTTCAATAGAACAGGAAAAAAAGCCTACGGACGGCACTTCTGAATGGGACCGTTGAAAAAGCATTGTAAAACTATTCCAAATAAAAGTTGTTGATTTTCAAAGGGGGGTAAAGACTACAACTCTCGTAGGGCGTTGGTTCGGGCGCGGAAAGGGAAGAGGGAATTTTGGGAGGCGAAAAAAGTGTTAGACCGTGACGGCCGTTCACGCAAGGGGGGGAACGAGAGAAAAAGCCTGGAGAAGGAAAAAGGGAAAAAATTAACTGGAGGGGGGGGAATCGGCATCTACTGAACAAATTCAAAAAGCCGAAAACAGGTAGAAGAAACGGGAGGGGGTGGACGTAAAAAAACGCTTCTGATCAGGGCCGTTTTTTGCTCATCCACCCAAGTTGTGGTGAAGAGGAAAGAAGGGGAACTCCAAGGCCATTGAGGTTAATAAAATTTTTCACGGCCCAAAGGGATAGGGCAGGAAAAGACGCGTAAAAAAGAGATCGTTCGGGACAAATGCGGGTGCGCCACGAAAAAGGAAGAAAAACGTCGGACCCCTGATTCAGGGGGTGGAGCACGTGAAAAACAAAATTGTCAAGAGCACAGGAAAAATAAGGGTCGTCAAGGGGGTCTCTGAAGAGAATGGATTCTTCCAAATCAAAAAAAACCGAAACAGGCTTGCCGTTTGCAAGACTGATTGAGAGCTCGTGACTTTCCATGAGGCCTCCGAGAAAGGGAAAGGGAGAGGGGGTTCTTTGGAGTTTTTAAAAAAAAAAAAGAAGGTGCAGGGAAAAAAAAAAAGTTGGGAATGTAGAATACACTCTTCAAAGTACTGGCTAGAAAGGAAACGTAAAAAAACGGGGTGGGTTGGGAAGGGTGGAAAGAAGACCCTTGATCACTACCAAAAAAAAAAAAGCGTGAAATGGCCAAGGGCAGAAACATGGGGGGGAAAGGGAAATGTGTTGGATTTTAAAAAGATTCAAAAGAAAAAAGGGGAAAAGAGGGGGGGGGTTCTGTCTTCCGGACAAAGAGGATGCAAATTTACCTGGAAAAGAAAAGGGTGGCAATTCAGAAAAGAGTTGGCTGGCTATGAAAAAGAAAAATGAAGAAAACCGAGGGAAAGGCAACAACTATGAAAAGGGAAGTTGCCTAATTAAAAAAATACGCAGAGACCAAAGGTTACTTTCTCGTTAAAGGTCATAAATTGGGGTGGGAGTCGCATCTGGAAGAGTCCTCGATGCACAGGGGGTTAAAGGAAGGGGGGGGCCCTTTGAAGAAAGTAAAAGGCCTAATACTGGGAGTGGAAGAGGAAGAAAAAAAAATCTTCCCACAAAGAAAAAAGCCTGACGAACAGTAAGAGACTTAGGGAAAAATTTTGAGGAAAGTGGTTGGGTGGAAAAAAAACGTGAAATGAAAGGGAAGTCTTACAGAAAGACGAAAAAGGCCAAAAACGCACCTTACCGGGTGAGGTATGGAATAAGAAAAACCCAAATGTATTGCCGGGGAAAATTAGATAAATAAGGTATCCCGCGAATGCGAAGACCAAAAATCTCCACTTGGTTTCATAAAAAAAAAAAGACCAATTGGGGGGGGGGGAGTTTGGGGTTTGCGGGTGAAGATAATAAAATAAATAAGGAACGCTGGGGTAAACGTAAGTGGAGGAAACCTTTGGGGGGGGTTTAAAAAAGAAGCTAGATCCATCGGCTTCAGTAAAACATTTGAAAAAAGGGAAAAGGTACGAGAGAAAAAAAACGATTGAGAGAGTGAGGGAAGAGGGAGAGAGTAGGAAGGGGAGATGGGGTAAAGGAGGAGGCGAGACAAAGGAAGGTAAGTGTGGGGGAGGGGGGGGAAGGAGTAGAAGATGGGTAAGTCGGGAGGGGGGAGGGTACCAGGGCCAGGAATTTTGGGGGGGTCAAGTCGGACAAAAGCAACGAATCCTGGAAGTCGGGGAGGCAAGAGATACGCAAATCAAAGGGGGGGGGGGAAAAGACTCAGTTAAAAAATTGGGGGGGGGGGAAAGCCCCGAAAGAAATTGTCCATCGGGAAGGGCGGGAAACCTTAATGAAAAGATGGTCAAAATCAATGGATAAAGATCCACATCCGAAAATAAACAGGGCAGTTTTTTGAGCAAACAGGAAAAAAAAAAAGGCAAAAGGTTGCGGGAAAAAATATATCGAATTGTGTAAAAAGAAAGAAGGTGGTTCGAAATCGTGTTGGATGTATCAAAAAAAAGAAAGAATCAAGGGGGGTTTAAAAAAAAAAACATTAGCTCAGGAAAGCAAAGATAGGAACTGTTCAAAACAGTAGAAACGGGAAAAAGGGAAAAGGCCAAAAGAATCAGAGGAAAAAAACAAGCCCTTGTAAGTCTAAAAGAAGAGTATCAGGGCAAAAATAAAAAAAACCCGCGGCAACAAAAACAACCACGGGGCCACCGCTACGGTTGAAAACGGTCAGAAACAAAGGAACACACGCATGGGGGGTCCTAGCAAAGGATCATAAAAAGAGAGTTTGCCAGGGTCATTCAGAGGGTAAGCAGGCTTAGTAAAAAAACGGAGGGGAAGGGGGGCACTTGGGTATGACAATTGCAATCTAATAGGTTCAGAAAGAATTGCAACTCGGCTGAGGAAAAAAAAAGAGAGCATGTGGGCGGTGATGAAAAGAATTGAAAAAAGGTGTGGGAGGGGACCAAGAAGGGCCAACTTCGAAGGACCTTAGGGGGAGAGTCCTCCTGGGGCCTGATAAGGCTGGCGGTTAAAAAAATCACGCACCCGGAGGAAGAAAAGACTAGACCTCACAGTATAAAAAAGGTCACAGTGCGGAGAGACGAAGGCGACAGTCAGTAATCTTGGGGGGCATAAAAATGTGAAAAAGGAAAAAAAAAAACTCAAAAACAATACGAAAGGGGGATGACGTGTGAATTACGAATGGAGAAAACACCAAACGACAAACTTAACATGTGAGGAAAGAAATTTACGTAAAAGGGACAAATGAATAAGTCAATAAAGTGGAGGGGGTGACTTGCACAAAAAAAAAATTCCAAGGCACAATTGAAAAAGGGGAAAACTTACTGAAAGGGGAAAACTTCCGATTGGCCTTCGAAGGGAAAAAAACCTTGGCCGGGGAAGAAGGTCGAAAAAAGGCACAGGGGGGCAAAAAGCATTGGGACGCAGATAATAGAAGTCTCCCAAGGAGGGGGAAACTCCACTAGTGAAAAAACTAGGCTAAGTTTTGAACATACTGGGGGAAAGTTAAGTGGTTTGCGAGCCACACCGTACCACCATCAGGGAAAAAAAATAATAACTACTACAGCGGCTCAAGAAATAATGAGGAAGGGGAGATAAATGCCGGGAAGGAAATAAAGGTCACATCCCCCGAGTACCTGCAATGGAGAAAGATGAATATTTCAAGCTGAATGAAATAGGGCAAGGGGCAACGATGGGGGGCACGAAAATCTCAAAGCGGGGATGGGGGCTCAAGGTTACGTAGACCAAGGCAAAAAAAAAAGTTGGGGGGAGAGTGATGAAAATCTTGGTGGCCAGTGTAAGGAAGGCGTTTGAATTTAGAAAAGTGCAGGGACTAAGTTGGGGAAGGGGGAAAACTCACAACGGGGGGCCGGAACTTCTGGGGAAAAAACGACCTTGGCAGGGAAATAAACTAATTTGGGGGGGGGTTTGGAGCCAGTAAAAACAGAATTTTGGGCCGTCGATCCGACAAAACCTAAGGGTTGTTCCGAAAGAATAAAGAAAGGGGGAAGTGATTCATATGAGGGAAAGGTTTCCCCGAAAGAAGACAATTGGGGGGATACAGGGAGGAAAGTTTCACAGGGACATAAAAAATGAGATCACATCTTGGCCGGAACGGCTTTTTTGGTGACTGGGGTATAAAAGGGGTGGGGAAAAGAACCGAGGAACTGGTCACGTTTAAAGATTTGGGGAGGGAAAAACCAACCCCCGATAGGTGACTGGGGATGTAAAAGAAAAGGTAACTGGAAAAATGTTCCAAATGGAAAGGGAATGGTCGTTATCTTACTACCCGAAAGTAACCCTTATTCGTGAGGGCGTGTGAAGGAAAAAGAAAAAAAGCTGAAAAGGGAGGTGAAAGCAAAGGTTACCGTTTTGAGGGAAAAAATTGAAAGAAAAACAAAAAACAAACTTTTTTGAAAATTGAATTTTCCTCCCAGCCGGGCCCAGTGGGGTGGCCCAATTTGGGTCCAAAGATTTAAAAAGGAACCCGGGCTTCACGCTGAGGGGCGTATGGAAACAGTCAAAAAAGGAAAAAAAAAAAACCCCCAAGGGTAATTAAAGGGTGTATAGGTTTATTAACCAGGGTTGAAAGGTGGGTAAGGATGGACGGGCTTCCTAATGGGGGGTCGCGGATACAAAAAGGCCCGAAGGGTTGAGTCAGCAATGGAAAACTAATGGTTTGTGTGAAAGAAAAAAAGGGGAGAATCCCTACTTTAAAAAGGGCGAAGGAGGTCAAGGGAAAGTGTTGTTTGAGCAGGAGTGGTATTACCAGGCTTGGGGATTTTAAGGGGGGGCCCTTCTTCCGAAAAAAAGACGCAGTAAGGTAAAAAAATGTTGGGAAAGGGTAAAGACCAGTGATTTCAAAGGGAAAAAAAAGGAAGCTCAAGCAGGCATCCATGGGATAGGGATTTTGGTTTGTTCCGAAAATCAGGTTTCATCCGATGGGGCCTTTTGATCAAAGAAATGGGGGGGCCCCGGAAGAAAAAGGGAGTGCAAAAAGGAAGAAAAGAATTTGACCAGTTGGGGGAAAAGAAAAGCTGAAGACACGCGCAAAAAATTATTAAGGGGAAATGCGCTAGGGCGGTCGGCGGGAGGGGGACATTGCCGGGTGGGGAAGTTGGACTTCGAAAGGCCGGGAAGAGTTGTTTGAACGCAAAAGGGGATTAAAAAGGGGGGGATCAAATAATTAGCACCCAAACAAGAAATCTTCATAGGCGAAGGAGAGAAGCCCCCCTTGGCAGCTATGAAAAAAGGGGCAATCCTTTCGGGGGGGGAGAAAGAGACTTTGGGACTTGGGGACGATGAATCCAGCTCGTAAGGAAAACAAATGGAAAAACTGCGTAGGCAAAAAGGGGGTAAAAGGCCGTGGAGCCCAGCACTCCATAAGTGTGGAATCGTGATCCCAAGCTGAAGTTTCCATCCAAGGAGGACCCAACCAAAAGGGAAATTTTCAAAAAACGCAGGATGTGGAATGAAGGGGTTATTGCCCAAAAAGGTACAACATTGGACAAAAAAAAAAAAAAGGGGACTTGGAAAAAACGGGTAACCCCGGGGGGGGACAAAAAGTCCAAAGAAATAGTACAAAGGCCAAAGTGAAAGAGAGGGGGAATGAAAAAAAAGATAAAAATCAGGCAACGGGACATGTTGAAAAGGGAAAAGACAGCCGTTTTAAAAAGAGGGGAAAAAAAACTCAAGGGAGGGAAGGGGGGGGTGGGAACATTAAAAAAGAACAATACCAGTCCTAACACACCAGTCTTGTGCAAGGGAGGGGAAGGCTGGGTGTAGAACGCCAGAATTTATGGGGAACCGGGTGCCTCCTGAATAATTCGAAAAAGTAGGGGACAGCCAAGAAGAAAAGGAAACGAAGAAGAATCATCAAAAAATGCAAAAGAAAAAAAAAAATTGAAAAGGGGTTTCCAGGAAGGCCTGGGGGGGGAAAGTTTACAACGAAGTCTTTTGGGGGAGAGGGGGGGAGGAAGAAACAACAACCCGGGATTTCCGGCAGAAAAAAACCTGAAAAAAAGTCAGAAGCGGGAGGGGGGGAGGGCCACCACAAGGGAGGTGTGCGCCAAATGATGGGACCGGGAAGGGCAAAAAAATTAAGATGGGGCCGGGAGGCGATTTCAATTAATTCCCAAGGAGAATCAAAAGTGCCTCCGGTTATTGCGTGACGGCCTGTAATGGTCAAAACACGGGGGAAATCAAATAAACAATTAGGAAAAACCGGGGCGGGTGGACACGGGCTAAGAATATTACACCAGACCAAAAACTATAAGTTGTGAAAACAACCTTGGTCCAGCAAAACGCAGAATAGGCCGGTGGCGGGACAAGCAAACATCACAAACAAGAAAAAAAGGGGACGGGACTAAGGGAAAAAAGGGTCGGGAAAAAACAGATGAAGTAGCCGCCCAATCAGGCCAGGTCCGGCCCACGACTTAGAACAGATGTTGTTTGCAAAGCGCGATACACGGGGGTTGGAAGTAAGGAATTCAGCAAGTGCGGTAATCGAGCATTACAACAAAAAAAAGGGGGAAAAATGTATGAAAGGAAAGGGGGAAAAATCAACCGCACCGAAGGAGGGACTTAACGACAAAAACCCGGAGCAGGAAATTTTTCAAATGAAAAGACGGGATAGAACTTCCACAAAAAAGAGAGCCTGGTGGCGAAGAGGAAAAGGGACCTTGGGGAGGGATACTCATGAGGGGAAAACCTTGGAACTACACCCTGAAAAGTGAGAAGGTAGCTTTTGTGTTGTTGTGGGCTTTTCGCCTTAGCATGTCCATTGGAAAACTCCCGGGGAAAAAGCACTCGGGGAATGTCAAAAATGGGGTTGATTTGAAGTTCTAACCAACGAAAAGGGGTGGGGGACGTTGGGGTGGGAAAAAAAGGAGTCGAGGAAGCGCTGAAGTTGGTAGGATTTGCTCAAAAAAAACCAACGGGAGAACCTGAGCTGCGGAAAAATCGCAGGGGAAAAGCTCGAAAAGGCCCGTGCTGAAATAAACTTATCGAAGAGGGTCATGACGAATCGCCATCAAAAAAAAAAATACTTCCCTCCATTAAGGGCGGGCAACACTAAGGGAGACGGTCCAAAGTACTGTGAAAAAACCAAGACTTCTGGGGGAAAAAAAAGCAAGTTTGGGGAAGTCTCCCCCCAGTTGTGGAAAAAAGAAAAAGAAGGTTAAGGGCGCCCAAGAAGGTAGAATCCGGAATGGAGAACGGGCTGACTGGCCTGAAAAGGGCCGTGGGGACTGGACGTTCGGAATGCGAAAAAGTTGGTGCAGCTGAGAAGGAGGGGGAAAAGGGTAGTAAAGAAAAGAGCACGGCCGAGCAGAAAAAAAAAAAAGTGTGACTGCAATGCAGGAAAAATCAAAAAAGGGAATGGTCGAAAAAAAAAAATTTTGGACCGTACTCGCTGGGGAGAGGGGTCAAAAAAAGTGCCGGCAAGGTTCAAATTCCGACGAGGAAAGGTTCACCTCGTGGCTTTTTAACAGGCTATCCGAAAAAAAGGAGGTTTAGGGGGGAAGATTTTTGTTACCGATTTGGGGGGGGAGGGGAAACGCGTCAATGTCAAGGTTTGGGGAGAGGGGAACCTAACCACAATAAGGGGGGGCCAGGAAAAGGAGGGGAGGAAAATTGTGGTTGGGGCGAAGGATTTCATCAGCATTGATTACACTAACTTCCCATCGTAGGGAGCCCTTTCGCCACAGGGGAAGGAACTGCAGAAAAAGTGGTTGGATGTTTCCACCTGGAAAGATCGGATTCAGCGCGGGGGGGGGGGGCTTCCGAAAAACCGCAAAAAGGGATTCAATTCCGGAAAAGAAGCTGCAGGGGGGGAAGCTCCGCCGTTTAAATGGCTGTGTTGGTGGGAAAAAGTGCGAGGAAAAAACCCACTCGTGATGAAGGGGGGACGGAAGCTAAGCAATCGAGGGGGGGAAACTCAACTTTTAACAAAAAGCCTACGCCGAGGAAAAAACAAAAGGGAACAGCAGCTTTTGCAAAAGGGTTCCGGGGAAGGGGGTGGGGGGACGACGGACCTGAATCGAAAAAATGGTCAAAAATATGCCACGGGGAAGAAATGTATCCAGGGCAAATTTCTGAGGGATCAAACAAAAAAGGGAAGGGTGATTGAAAAATCGGCCTAAAAAAAAATGTGGAAAACCACCTTAAGCGACAGGGGAGAAAAAATCGCGGTATAAAAGGGGGAATTTTTGAAATATGGGAAAGGGGGGACGGTTTTGGGAAAAGGGGGATAAAACAGGGGTTAAATAGGGGGAAAAGGACCCGCGCCCAAAGGAACTGGGGGAGCACCGTACCGGGTTGCGAAAGGAATAATCAGGGGGAAAAAGATGATTCGTGATGATGGGAAAGAAGGAACTCTTCGAGAAAGCGAATAGAAAGATCAAACTGGGGGACGGTTGGGACATGGGCCAAAGAAGGCCAATTTTGGGGGAAAAAAAAAAAGGGTTTTCGGGGGGGAATAAAGAGAACAGCAAAAAGGGGGGGGACAGCCAAGAGGTTAATTGCCTTTGTGTTTGCAAAGGTGGGCAAAAAAAACGGGGGCTCGTCCAGACGGTCCTTTCCCATTCAAGAAAAAAAAAAGGTTGAAGGAAAATTTCATGGGACAACAGGAACTTCATTTCCACGACAGAAAAGGGGGGGGGGGGATTGGTCATCGGCCCAAGCACAGAATCCCGTGAAGCGGAATGAATTCACGAGAGGACCATGAGGGCCGCGCCAAGGGTTGATAATGTGTTGGGGAAACCTGAAAAACATCGGGGGGAAAAAAACAGGGCAAACGGAATAACTTGGGAAACACGAAGGAAAAAAAGGGGAGGTCCAATCATGCGAAAAACGGGATATAAAAAGCCCCACAGGGGGGACTGAAAAGAAAGAAAGCGCATTTTTGGGCCAGGTCCGTCAAAGGAGGAGGTCAAAAGGGTTTGCGGGGAGGGACGAAGATATCGAGGGACATAAAAAAGAGAGGGGAAGCGTGTTACCGAAAGGGGGGGGGATGTACGACGGAACAAGAAACAAGGCAAAAACGCCGGAAGGGGTAAAACCAAAAATTCAATAAAAAAAAAAAGAGAAGAAAAAGAAAAAATAGGGCAAGCAAGCTAGGAAAACCCACCAAGGTTTCCCAACAGAAAGAGCCGTTGAAAAAAAAGTACGTCCCAAAACGGGGGATAGCCATGGGAGAAAGGGGGGGGAGAAAATCGAAAGGAGGAATGTAACTCACACCCGTTAACGGAGAACCAGCGGGACAAAAAAAAGAACAGAAACCCCAAAAAGGGAAAGGAGCGACTGGGGAAGGGTTGAGGGGAAAAGCAACTTGGGAGGGGAATTTGTTGGGACTCTTCAAAATCGGGGAAGTGCCTAAAAAAATGGAGTTCAGATTGAAAGAGTACAGAGAGGAAAAAGCAAACAAAAACAAGGAAAAGGAACACCCTTGTGTATAACTCGAGGAATCTAACTTTCATAGGGGGGACAATCTGCAGGGGAGATGCCAGAATCCCTCTGGCGTAATTTAATTCGTACTAGGTCAAGGGAAGGGGAAAACCAAAAAGAAAAGGGCACGGTAATTTCGCACATCGGGGAAAAAGGGTGGAGGATTGAAGAAGGGGGCCTTATAATGAAGGAACGGTGAAGGGGGAAAAGGCCCGCAGGGGAAAAGCAGCCAGAACCGGATCACGAAGGGTCCACAGTTCGCAGCATCGAAAACAGTCATAATCTTGCGAAAGAACTGTGAAAGGGGAAAGCGGAAGAGGGGATTGACGGAGGGACGTGGCAGTACGAATGTATGAGAAAAGACTGAGGAAAGGGAGAGGGAGAAGATAATTTCGTAATGAACCAGGGGGGAGAGAGACCTTCGGGGGGAGTTTGTGACGACCTGCAAGGCAGGGAAAGAGAAAAAAAAAGTCAAAACCAGTGGAGCCGCAAGATTTTACGGGGGCGGAGCCGTCTCTGAAGGGTAAAAGTCATGTGATCAGGGGGGAACAGAGCATGTTTCGTCCGGGGGGGCCCGCCCCGGGCAAAAGGGGAAATCTGCAAAATAAGAAGGGCAAATGACGAATCAAAAGGGGGGGGAAAAAAAGAAATGCAAGGGGGACGAACCTGCGTTGGGACTTCACCTGTCACAAAAACGGAGAATGAAAGGAAAAAACGCCAGACAGTCTCGACCGTCCTAAGTGGGGGGGACAAATGCTGAAGAGGGGGGAAAAGGTCCGGGGGAAGGTCCCAACAGACACAACCTCAGGTTTTGCAAGCATTTATGCCTAGTATGAAAGGAAAAGAACTTATGAAGTGCGGGGACACCTCTATTATCCAAAAAAAGGGGCTAAAAAAAAATCAGCAAGGGGGAAATTTTGTCACCCCCCAAGGGGTGACAAAAGGTAGCAGTCGAAGTTTTGGGGGGGGAGGGGGGAAAGGGGGAAGGGGGGGCCCTGTATAGGAGGAGTTTGTTGATAAAAGCGAAAGGGCGAAATTGGCATTCGCTGAGGGGGGCTCTCCAAGAAAAAAGGGGGGGGTGAAAGAGAAAGACCGTCTGGGGGGTTTAACAGGGGGAAATAGCAGGTTGCAACTATGTTCATGAGCCCTAAAGTGGAATTGGGGGGAACCTGCGGGGGAAAAGAAATAATATTTTTTTTTTTGAAGGAGAACATCTCGAGACACTCAGGGAATTCCGAAAGGAGGGAGGAGATAGAGGGAATATGGGAACAACTCCAAACTTGAAAGGGGGGGGGATATGCAAAGAAGTTTGTGAAACGCAATCACGGGAAAAAAAAAGGCAGCCACGGACAAGTGGGTCGTTCCGGACTATGGGGGGGGTATCTTGATATCCGGGGCAATATGGATGGACCGGAAAGGGGGAAAGAAAAGTTCAAAAGGGGCAAGGGGGCTTTCACCCACAAACAAAAAACACCCCCCTAATGAGGAAGGCCAAATTCTCCGGAAGAAAAGAGGGAGTATTTCACCAGGAGGGGAATGCGGTTAAGTGAAAGACCAGAAGCTGTTCCCCGAAAACCCCCAAGGGAGGGCTTGCAGTGCCGGAAAAATCCCACTCTTAGTTTCCGGAGGGAAATTCGAGGGGGCGTGGGTCAAAAAATTGTTGGGCCGACTGAAAAGGAAATGGTTTTGGTTGGGCAAATGTTGGGGAAAAAGCCTCCGGGGAAAAAGATTTTTGGGACACAATCTTGAAAAGTGCACCCAGAAGGAGGGAGAGCTGGCCTGCATTTCATAAGAAATGCGTGACGCGGGATTTAAGGGATTTCAAACCGAAACAAAAAACTCAAAAAGGGGGAGGGGGGGGTATTTTCGGGGGTGCCTATGATCAGAGGGGAGGGGGTGAAAGTGAGGAAGGAGATTCGAGGGGGGATCTTACTTTTGAGAAGAGGCACCTTTCCAAAGTCAAATAGAAATCAAACAGGGTGATGCCAGAAAACTGACCCTGGTACGAAACCGGGCCCGGGGCAAAAGGACACAGCGGGGGGGGGGGGGCTCAGGGAAAGATTTAAAGTTAAAATTTATATAGGAGCACTTCTGCAACTAAAAAGAAACTAGAACCGGACAAAATGTGTCTGGGTATTCATTAGTAGAAGAAACGGGGAGGGGGGGGTAGCCTCTG
>Ga0179593_1330609_pt1 | contig 32022 bp, 29 predicted proteins | sample CZODoug2_1_08_16_FD_185931 | JGI IMG/M metagenome (GOLD analysis project Ga0179593, IMG submission 185931) | Vadose zone soil fungal communities from Angelo Coast Range Reserve, California, USA - CZODoug2_1_08_16fungal (PacBio error correction) | ecosystem: Environmental > Terrestrial > Soil >...
CGCTCCGACTGCAGCACGGAAAAGACAAAATCCTAAAGGAGCAAAGAGAAGCTTAACTAGGGAAAACCTACGCAGCTATTTGGTGAACCCGGGGGGGGGGAGTCGAGAAAGAAAAAGTGTTAAAGTGCCGGCTAAGGGTAACTGAAAGGACAACCGGTCTACCTCAGAAAAGAAGGACCAAAAGCGGTAGAACAGGGGCCGCAATTTTACGATATAAAAAAAAAAAGGGACCTCACTCGAAAACGAAGAAATTCACGATCGACTGACCCACGAAAGAAAATCTGGGAACGTGGAGAAAATGAAAGAAAATGAAAGCATGCCTCCGATCCCTGAGAGCCCGTCCGACAAAAAGAAGTACCTGGTGGAATGCGTATCACAGACACGTTTTCAAAGGGTGACGGCTACTAAAATAGAAAGGAACTGAAAAACGGGTTCGACAAGGGAATCAAGGGAAAAGTCACGCACACACAGGGAGGCATGAAGAAGAAAAAGAAACGTGCTTAATGCAAATAAAGATCAACCGCTCTGGAAATCACGGTGACGAAGTCGACAGGTCGTGCAATACTCTTAGCCGCAGAATGCGCAAAAGGCTCTCGCTGACTTCGGCAGTGGAGATTTGAGCGGGGGACGTTCTTCGGGCGCTTGACAAGGGGGACGGTACGGCTAACTACGGTCTCCCCTGAAGCACTTTCAGATTGAAAGAAACGACCAGACCGCTGTCATTCAAAAAAGGTTGAGATACACGCTCGTAGTACCGCAACCGAGAGACGGCCGCAACGGGGAGAGAAAGGAAGAAAAAACCAGGGAAACCGCCGAGTGCAAGGAACTACCACCGGCCGAGCCCGCGATACAAAACTGAACTTATCGTACCACAATCTATGTTAACCCTGGGGGGGGGACCCAAAGCGAAAAAAGACAACAACAGGGGGAGGAAAATAGAGAGAGGGGCCAAGAACTCGTCTGGGGAAAAGAACTCGCTAAGTGGCAGTTGAGAGGCGATCGGGAGGGGTCGTGTAACGGTTCAGCTGCTGGCTTCAAAAAAAAACGGGACGTTGTCTGTATGTTCCGTATGATACTTTTGCCGGGAGGCAGCAGGGGCGGGAGCAGAGCGTTTATATAGTCCCAAAGTGGAGCTGCGACGTTAGGAGTTTCATGGGGGAGTAAGTAGAAAGGCTGCACGTTTGGTGGAGAAGTCGGAGCCTTCAACCCAACATTGGGGGAACTAACGCGGACAACTCAAACTCAGACTGTCGCCGAAAGCTGAACCGTGTGAGATTCTGCCGACGTCTTCCGTAATAAGGGAAAGTAATGGACGTAGTCACTTGGGTTTTTGTGCTGTCACCGAGAAAGGGGCCTGTCTGACGTCGAAGGGCGGTAAATCAGGGAAATCAGTCAATTCAGTTTGATTCCGTTGAAGGTATTCCTTCAGGAGGTCGAAGTCAGAAAAGGGTCTTCAGGGGATAAAAAAACGTCGAGCACTTAAACATCAACTGTGGGAGTGGACAAGCAGTCCACCACAGGCAGAGCGTCTGGTCGAAGCGATCATTCAAAAGGCGTTCGGGCGGCTGGGTCGTGGTCTTTGTGCATCGAAGCCGTCGTACGGGAGATGCAGCGGGGGGTTTCAAGTCTGCGATTGCGTTAACCCAGGGGGTTTACTCGTCCCAAGTTTGAGGGAGTGTGAGTGATGCTGGTCATTTAAAGAGACCGGGTTGTGCGGAGGGGGGGGGGTTAATTTTCGTAGCAGGAAAGGAAACGTTCGTTCTATCAAAACAGGGGAAGTAATAACGGTCGCGCGCTAATCTCAAACTCGGCGGAGAGATGTCTTTTCCGTGCTGAGAGAAGGGGGGCGCCCTCTTCTTGGTCTAGTATCGTTTTGGGCAAACGCGTCGGGGGCTGTAAACAGGGGGGAGGGGGTTCCTCCGAAAGTTGAGGGGAAGTGATAAGCTTGTATTAGAAGGGGTACGAAATGGAAACGCGCCGTTCATAAATTTCGTAATAAAAAAACGGTGGGGAGGTTGAAGGGAAGTTAAAAACCGTCAAACTCGAAAAAATGGCGCCGGGAGAGCGCTGAGACAAGCGTCTGCTGCGAAGTCAGGGGGGGGGGGGGGAGGGAGAAAAAAATAGGTTTTGTCGCTGAAGGGGAGGGGTGCTAGAAAAAGGGCCGTAGATGAATGACCTTAAGTCGGTAGAAGCGTGTTGCCAAGTCGTCCCCTGTAAAGTTTGCGGTTGTCGGTTCGAGCCCGCGTGGGGGGGCGGGCAAAAGACCGCCGTCTGGCAGAAACGCCACAGTAGACAAAGACAATTGGTTGAAGGTTGAATGACCCAGTTCAGGGGGCTGGGAAAAAGTCAAAATGCTCAATAAAGCACGCAAATCCATATATGACCGGGGAGGGTACGGGGAAAAAATGAATTTGGCAGGGAAAAGAGGTCGCAGTGACGGGGGAGGGGAAACCGTGTTCTCAAACAGGCTCCTTGTTTCGCGGACTACAAAGTGCCATCGATTGCGTAGGAGCTCGACAGTAGAGAAGGTAAGCGGTCAGGGCGCAATATACCTGGCGTGGACTCTTCAAGAGCAAAGGGAGCCGTCAAATTCTCAAAGGGACAAAGGGGAAACTGTATGTTATCAGTGGACAAAGGATCGACGAAATCGGCTCAGGGGTAAGAGAGGCTAATTGAACAAAATTAAGGGGGGTCAGACTCGCGGGTAAGAAGCGTTTTCACTAAAGATCTAAAGCCTGTGGCCTGGTCTAGGAAAGGAAGCGGGTCTGTTCTTGGATTTGGGTTGTATTTGGGAGATTTCACGCGGAAAGGTCGGCTCTCCAAAGTTTCAGGGGAAAGTGCATCGAGGGCGGGAAAAAAGAGTCTCTGCGGAGTCGCTAACCGGTTTCAAGAACGCAGACCTTCGGGCGCTCCGGTCAACGTGCAGGGCAGAGGAAAAAAGAAACGTCCTCCGAAAAAGACAAAGTTACGAACCGGACCATCCGAGGCGTGGCCAGCAGAAAAAGGGGCCTTGCCAACTCTTCCTTCTCGCAGAAAGGAAGCCCGGCCACAGGGGGACGAAATTGGTTGAGTTCTGGATTGGAGGGACAGGATTGAGCGGGGCTCCGCGTAGCCAGGGAAAACTCCATTCCGAAGGGGGGTTAAACCGAAGGAAGGGGATGAACACTCTGTCGTCGAAGTCAGTTAATAGCAAAAGGTGTAGGCTGCGGGGGGAGACAAAAAGGGCTGCCATGACAGTCTCTGCAGGATCTCGACCCTGGGTTGGGAAGACCCTCATTAAAGAGGGCCAGAAAAGGAAGTGGAGGGCAGCTGAATTGAGAGTAACAAAATCGCATACGCCTCCGGAATCAAAGTCCCCTGGGCCGCAGTCCCCGAAAGATTCCCGCAGGGCGCGCAGGAAAGGCAAGGACATTGTACCTGGTTGTTGAGGTGGGGCGGAGGGGACAAACGGGATGAATACATTGTATTAGACCGGCGGTTCATCGGACTGGGCTCTGGCAAAAAAAGGGCATCTAAGGAAGAGTAAGAGGCGTCTTCGGTTCAAAAAAAAATCTTTCGGGACGATGCAAAAAAAACAAAAACTGCCTCCGTCCTCAAACCTTCTCGAGCCTCAGCCCCCTGAAACAAAGGAATCTCAAAACCAAAAGGGGAGGGAAAATATCCAGGTTGGGGCGGGGGAAGGAAGCAAGTGGCTGAGGCTAAGATGCCGTGTTGGAAGGGAACTGTCGGTCTCTATCAGAGAAAAGACCAAGAAAAAAAAAAATCATCGCCGGCAGGAGATTAAAATGCTTGGCAAAGCGTCACGCCACCGCAAAGGGAAACTCAAGCTTCTAATAAACGAAGACGAGTACGGGTATACTCGGAATCCTTCACAGGAAAAGGACTGAAGGGAAAAAGGGAGAATTCAAAGGTGGGGGAGGGAGCCTCCAGGTTAAACGGGCTCGGGATGGGCTGCCATAGCCACTTGTCGTTTCGACTTCAAAGGCTCTGGAGCTTCTGGGTTTCCAAAACACGGAGGAAAAGGGAAAAAAGCTTCCCGTCCCGGCAGGTCATAGGGACGGTAAAATCATTATTCTTGGGCGACCAAAACACAGGTCGAGATCCTTCGAGAGTATTCATTGCCAATGGGTTGACGCAGCCGACTCAAAAGAAAAGGAACAAAGTAAGCAGAAATCGTTGGGGGTTTCCGGAATAGTAATTCACGGAAAAGACAAATCTGAAAGGTCCTCTACTCAGAGGCCCGCTACTAAAGGAAATAACATCTCCGCAATTCAACAAATTGGAAGACTGAAGGAAGAATTCTGGGTCTGCGAAGAAGAGTTTGGTGCAGGGACAGGCTGGGAGGAGGGGGGATCCGTGAAGCTCTTCGGAAAGGGGGGCGGGTCTCAGTAAATTGGTCGCGATACACTGGAAGGAAACACGTTGCCAGGAGCTTCACCGGGCCGAGTTCGGAAACGGGGGGTGATCGCCGAAGAAAAGAAAGATCAAATCGATCTACTCCGTAGCGAACTGGGGGGACAATCGACCGAACCGGTCTCTAAAAAACGCCAACCAACACCAAAAGCAATACCAAGGAAAGGACGGTCGCTGAGTAGACATTAAACACACAATAGCCGCAGTTCTTGAAAAGTTCGGGCGAGGACGGGAGGAAGAAGACAAGAATTGTTTCACCAGCTCGCTTGACCAGAATGGGAAGAATCCATCACGGGGGGACAAAGCTCACTCATTCAAACTATTGGAAAAAGGGGTTGCGCAGAACTTGACCTCGGCTCCACGGGTCTCGCGACCTCGCAGCTGGAATGGAAGGACGACGGAACCGGAGGCCGGTCTCTTACAGGAACTTCCTCAACCTGGGATGGATGGTCGCGAAAGGGGAGTACGCAAGGGGAGAAAATTCTCGAAACGGGGAGGCAAGTGAGAAATTACAAAAAAGAAAAAGTCCAAATCAGATCGGATTAGCGCGGAGGGGTCAGCGATTGGCGGCAAACCTTGAAGTCAGGACACTCAACTGTTGGTCTATCAGTGAGGTCGGGGGGGTGCGTTAAATCCAGGCGGGGGGAGGGGGGGAAGACATGAGTGCTTTCGCTAAAGGACACCAAAAAAAGGCAAAGCGACGGGACTGGTGAAACTCTGCTCCGCTTTGAAAACCGTCATCTAACTAACGTCGAAAAGTTCTAGCAAAACCAGAGACTTCCGGAACCAAAGATCCGATGTACGAGTAATCCCGCCGTCTAAAAAAAACGGAAAACGGTAAATGCGCCCACGGGGGTCTAAAGAGCGAAGCTACCTTAAAAAAAAAAATTTTGGACCGGTGGTGAGAGGGTAACGAACAACGTGTACTGTGAGGGGGAGAAAAGAAACCTGAAAAACTTCATGAACGGGGTCAGATTCTACCCAAAAGAAGAAAACATCTAGCCACGGAAAAACTCAAGACTCTCTACACAAGATTTACCGCACTCCGAAGGGGGCAACCGCTCGCAGCCACGACTACGTCTTCAGAAGACAGAAGAAACAGAAACACTCCGAGCCAAAACCGACAATTGCAAGGCTGAGGGGGGGAACGACCAAAGAAACCAGGGTGGGGAAGGGGGGGGGAGGAGGCCCTCACGTTGCAAGGGGTGCCGAAAGGGACCCTTGGGTCAACCTGGTCAGAGAGACAGAAGACACAAAGCTCACTTTCAAACTTCCGGAAACTTGGGGGACTAAGAAACACTCCTTTGTTACCGCAAAACTACGCACGGCAACCGCGAAAAGAAAAACGAGGGCCTTCGACCTCCGAATGCAGCACAACAAGCCGGAACCAAAGCAATCTGCAGAGGAGAGTCCGACCATACTAGAGGGGGGAACTGTGGGGTGAAGTAGTCTACGGACAAGGTGTCTGCAGGATACGGAGATGACAAGAACGGCAACTCAAAAAGGGTAAAACCGACTCGACCCTACCGACAGCTATAAAGGTAATCACCGGCCTCAGACCATGACAGGAGGACCACTCCTTTTAAGCCCTAGAAGAAAAGCCGGAAGCTCAAAAGCAAGGACGATAAAAAACCGGGCCATTGCAAAAGGGAAGCTTCGCCGCCGACTGCGCAAAAAGGGATCACGCGATAGAAGGTGGGGATTGGGGTCCAGAGCGTCTACGTACAATGGTGGCTGGGAAAGCGGCGACGGAATCGAAGCCGGTTCGAGGAACGAACTCCACAAAATACAGCTTCATCCGTCCTACAACTGTGGCGAGAGGAACGGAAAAGCTGCGGGAATACCTACGGGCAAAGCAGGCAAAAAGGAAGCAAGAAAATACTCCTAAGGGGGCACTTCCCGGAAACCCCGATATAGGCAAAAACTAGCAACAGCACTAATCCGACGCAAAAAGTTTGAAAAAAACTTTGGAAGAAAAGACTCAAAAAAAAACAACATTGGTAGAGGGATGTCAAAAACAGTTTGAAAACGGTCCCTGTATTCTCGATCGTGAAAGTGTTGCTCGGCTCGGAGGAGTGGCAGGATAAGGCTGGCTCATTGTTTCTTTCTTGAAGGAGAGCGGTTAAAGAGTAGGAAGGTCTGGGCTCCCACTTGTAGCTCCCCCCATGAGTCGAAGGAAGCGGGGCAGGGGGGGGGTGACTCTGTCCGAATCTACTCCTGCTGACGGGTTCTGAGAGTCGTGAGTCCTGTCAAAAAATTTGAACCCTACTAACCAGGCAAATCAAACTCTAAAGTGATAGAAGCTCGCGATGAGCAATGTGGTCAGAGGGGGGGGGGGAGAGCTTTTCATCTTCTTCAAATAGGTCACCGTAAGGGGAATCATAGGAGGGGTAAGGCGGCGGTCGAGTCGGGTTACGACGAGTCTCGTCCGGCATTGGACGGTTGGAAGGATATCTCAGATTTCGAAAGGCGACCCGTGGTTGGCCGGGGCATGGGAGTTCGTAGCCGGAACAGAAAAAGGGTGGACGGGAAATCAACCCCAGGGGTCAAAGCTCGTTGGGAGCGCGGCTAAGGAAGTGGAAAATCGCGGGCTCTGAAGGTCAAGTGTCAATGCTGCATAAGGCTTTCCCGTGAGTGGGTCTCTGTCGGAGGGGGGGCCGGCGGTCGGAGTTCGGTGAAAAAGGGGATGTAGCGAAAACGCACGTTGGAATTGAGTTGCTAGAAGTCAGTTATGGGGGAGAGACCGGTGCCACGTGAAGGAAGCAGGCAACGGAAGGGTGCCGGTTCACAGCCAAGGTCAGGGCTCGCTTCGGACTCGCGCGCGGTCAGAGGGTGCTCGTCGGGCAAGGGGTAATGTCCGTAGGAAAGGCCGTGTCGACGCCGGAGGAGGGAAAGCTGTCAGCGGGGCCGACGTCGAGTTAGTAGAGGGTGTAGCTCGTACAACATTGTAGGAAGGGTAAGGAAGCTTTTCGGGCGTCGAATCAAACGGACTTCGTTCAGGGAGTCGTAGCCGGTAAGAAGGTCCGTTGTGGTACGAAAAAAAAGGTCAAAAAGAAACTGTAGCGAGCTGCGCTGAGGAAGCCGGCAGGACGGCAAACGTTTAACGACGAGGCTAAACAATAGGTTGGAGGAAAAGTTGCGGTGTCTAACCGGCGGGATGGTGAAGAAAGGGTCCCGCTATAAGCTTGGGTCAACAAGAAAGGGAAGGGAAGCAGGAGTGGTTTTCGCGGGGGGCCCCTCTGGGAACGAAAAAAAAAAGACGGGGGAGGGCAGCGGGACAACACACGAAGAGAAATAAATTTTGTCGTACTGACAATTTCCAGGTCCGTCAAGACTGAAGCTAAAAGCATCCCGAGATGGCTAGTTTTCTTCCCGTGGTCAAGGGAATTAGACGAAGAGTTGAGGAAGGGGCAACAAAGACACGGAGTCAAGGGGGGCGCTACTCAAGTGGAAGGACATCGGTGAAGGAGGATATCCATCAGCGAGGTCAGCGGGTACGGCGCAGGGGGCTATCTGCTTGAAATCGAGCAGAGAAAAAAAACCCGTCCCATCAGGAGACGGGGAGCAACAGTGCCGATGGGGAGTTAGGTAGCGTGGGAAACACTGGACTCTGAAAAAAGTCCTTGGAAAGCTGGGTGAAAAAAAGATTGGGCCTGTGAAAGTCTCTAGACCTCAGCGGGTTGGGGGAATCGAACTAGTAGCTCAGAGGAAAAATGGAATGTCAAGGAGGTACCTGAGGGATGGGGCCTGCTTGGAATGTGGTTGTGGGGCGCTGTCGACGTCTTACTGGTCTCTTAAAACCAAGGTTAAGACCGACGGGCTCGAAGATATTCTTTAGGACGGGGCTCTCACGTTTACCGAATCGTAAACCCGGGACTTCCTCTCAGGTAACCTGGCAAGCCCGGCGCCACGCCGTCACGCACTTTCCTAAGAGGCATGAAAGGAAAGGCTTACTGAAAAACGGAAATGCACTCTTTGCCACAGGGAGGGAAGTCTGACTCATAGAGGACCGCCCCTATTTCATAAATGGAAAGTGTTCGGAGATGGTGAAAGGGGCTTAGCGGGGTGACATCCGCGTAGACCCGGATTATGGGACTTTGAGTGAAGGGCCTCCTTCAATTAAGAGAAAACTCCTCTGGGAATTCGACGTCATTACAAATAGTTGAGGGCTGGGCCACATGTTTCGATTCCTTCGAAGAGGCATGAACACGTTTTTACGAATCGATCCCAAGCAGGAAGTCATTCCTAATTAACTCGTTACTGAAGGGAACAATCACCCAGAGCAAAAAAAGGAAAGTCGAAAAAGAAGTGGGCCAGGGAAATCGGGCCGGTTCCTCCGTGGCTCGCAAAGTCGAGTCTCATTTACAGAAGTGCGGTGGAAGGTCGGCAAAAAAAACCTACTGAAAAATGTTTGCTGGCTACTCGAGCGGGCACTGCGGTTTCAGTCGCACACAATCGGAATCTCCGTTAAAGGGGGGGGCTAAATGATCTTTTCTCAATTCGGAGGAAAGGTTCTCGCAACTACCTCCTTACCAGGCCGCCTAAGAAGCCTGCTTACTCCAAAGAAATGATACTCAACAACGGGGGAGGAAAGGGGAAGAAGATATCCTTGTTGCGGAAAACGTGTCTGTGAGGAAAAACGTGTTCTCGTACGGCTGTCTGACCGAAGGGAATCGCGCCAGAATGAACGCAGGAACAATCTCATCAAAGGGTGAGGAGAGCTTGTGCGCATCAAAAGACAATGGGGCCCCAGCGTAATAGAAAAAACGGTCTCAAGAAAGCTGACAAGGACAAAGCCCAGACTAACCATCGCACATTCGTGGGGGAAAAGCTCCTCCGGGAGATAGGAAAGGGCGGCCCAGCCACTGGGGGGGCAGTTCCTTGCACACTTCGGCTCGAAAAGCTGGTGGGAAAGGCTGAAGCGGAAAAAAAAAACAGTCAGATCAGCGTGTCATGAGGCAGTCGAAAACCACAGAATGGACAAGGAAGGAGGCAGCCACAGTTTCCAGCCGCTCCACGAGCATCAAGAAGTCGCCTGCCGTGTTCGGGCCGGCAAAAAAAGGGGAACAAACCAAAACTCCGTAAAAAGTGTCATAGTCTAAAGGGATTCACTAACCGGACCAGCAACATCATCCTCAAAAAGTCCAACCAGGGGGGAAGGTGGTGGCGGTCTCATTCTGGAGACTATAAGGGCGGTTGGCCCAAAGCGTGCAGGTTAAGCTGGCCGTATAGAGCGTCCGCCGTCTTCGCACGGTGGTACCGTGGGAGGGCTGAACTGCGCCACTTTGAAACGTAAGGCAGCTGACGGACTATTGAGGGGGAAAAAAGTGAGCGCCGCCAAGCCGACGCTACGGGGAAATCGAGCGACCCGTACGGACGAACTTTTGTCCGACATCGTACGCGTCGACAAGCAAAACACAAACCGACCATAAAAAGGGGGGGCGTCATGCAATTACAGAAAGGGGAGCAACGGGGCAGTACGATCGGGCTCTACAGAGGGGCAGAGATTGGGGGTAACGGTCAGCGTCCGATTCCAATGACTGGAAAGAATAAACACGATCACCGTGGGAAACGCTCTCCTGTACCAAGTAGTCCACTGGGGTGACTCAGGAGACTTTGACCGGGTCTCCTGTTCTCATCAGAGGGTAAACTAAAGCTTATACACACCGAACGATGAACATTCGCCAGCGGACGATGCTCGAGCAAATTCACCGTAAAAAGAGCGAACTAGGGAACCGTTGCGCAACACGTTTCAATCGTAAGACGGGCCGCGGGACCACTTTCCCAAAAACAGCCCAGGGAGTCATCTCGGGGGGAAGAGTGTCATCTGAGTGAAGACCGCCAAATGGTCAGTCACACAAAAAATGTCTGGGGGGTGAACTGATGTCTTATAGCACGCAAAGCGTGACTGTAACGAAGAGCGGCGGAATAAATACAACGAGAGAAAGGGGGACTGCGTGGGAAAACACGCAAAAAAAGGGCAAGGGGAATCGAAAGAAAACAATACAACCTCAAAGTCGGGGGCGAATCGTGCTTAGTACCGCCCCGTAACAAGTCGCCGCCCTGCGCCACTGGTTCAGCTTCAAGGACAAGGGGGGGGGGGGCTTGGACTGCCGAAAAAGACACGTTGCTGGGGACCCACGACCTGTAAAGGACTGCACGGGTTCTACTCGACCTCGTACCAAACTTCGAACGGCTCAAAGGGGTGGGAAGGAAAACAACGGTGTTGAAGCACTCGACTCCGGGGGGGGCCGACATAGAAAAAACTAAAAGGGGGAACAGCTTCCGACGACGACTGAAAAGCAAGGAGACTAACCTCCCAGCACAACTAGCAAATCTGAAAAAGGCAGGTCTCGGAGGGAACAGACTAGACCCTTGGGGGAACTTTCGTGGCGTGAACTACAAAGTTTTAAAGGTTTTGGAAGGAAGGCTGAGGCCTTACGGGCAACGGCGATCGACAAATTACCAGCTTCACTGTCGTTCCACTTCAACCGGAGAAAACTGTGGGACGAGCCATAACACCCTTGCGGAAAAGGGAACAAAACTCTCGCAAGCACGAAGGCGGGGGCGAAAGCCGAACGGGGAAGGCAAAAGGGAGAAAGAACCCCGGCAGACCGATCTAGGCTTAGCGCGTCCCGAACCAGATTGACCGGGGGTGCTAAAAGGAAAGGGGGAAAAAAGTTGCTTTTGACGCTACGCGTCCTAAAGAACAGTCAACCGGGGACGAAGCGAACTTGACATCTATCAGAAGTCACCGGCAGACAGAAATAAAAAAACTAGGCGTTACCGGGGCCATCGACGACGCCGGGGAACCGACGAAGAAAAAGCACGGTGACGAAGCGACCACGACGGACGAGAAGGCCGCGGGACTTCCCACGGCTTCACGAGAAGAGGGGACGAGCATCTCTTTGGAGCTGGGCCGAGGCTGAGCAAAATGACGTGGGAGGGCCGTTCTACGACGTCTCCACTAACATCAAGGTTCGACACCACAGACCAGCTACCGCTGGGGTCAGAAACACACTTTGGGACACAGAGACACGGCTCGGATTACCTCCACATCGGAACGACCGAGGGCAACGCTCTCGACGGAAACACAAAAAACAAGGACGCGATGCCGGACACGAAACAAACGGGCCGATCCCCCGGACAAAAAAAAATGCAACTAACCGTCTCCAGACGAAGTGAGTGGTTGACCTAGAGACAAACAACACCGGAGAGAGAGGGGGGAAATGTCACACCAGGTCAGCTGGGGGAGGGGGGAAAGGGATCAAGTTGAAGGGAAAAGGGATGAGGACGGTCAGTCCGGCAATAAGAGGTAAGGCGCGGTTGTCGTGCTTGCAGGAGGGAAGGACAAATTCGGAAAGGGGCGGTGAGACCTGCCCTCGTCAACAGGGGTGATGAAGGACGGTATCAAAGGGGTTAGGGGGGCGTGCGAATCACCCACGGGACGTGAAGTTCGTATCCAGTAAAAAAACAATTTTCACGAGCATAGCCAAGGGCGAAAAACTCGACTGATCGAAGATACTGAGAGCCGGGGGGGAGGGGCAGGAAAAAAAAGAAGTGAAAGGGGGAGGGGTCCAAATCGGTAACCGTTCTTTCAAGTACGATCGGGGACGGCGGCGTCGGGGGAGGAGGAACTTCGAGGTGGTGAATCGGGCATGGAGGCACGTTGTGGATAGCTGGCGGGGAGGGAGTAGAGCGTGAGGGAAGACGTGACTTAAAGAAAGGCAACGCTTTAAGGGACGCAGTCACCCAAAGAAAAAAGACTCAGGATGGGTCTACGATGGAAGCTTACAAGGGCTCATATCTTGGAAAAAGTGTAAGGGAGGGGACAAGTCACCTCCACCAGGAGTAGGGTCTCTGGGTCAGGGAAATACAGATTCTTTCAAAACGAGGGGAAAAAAAGTTGAGGAAAAAAGGTGAAGTGATGGCTTCATTGAGGGGACTAAACGTGCCGTTCAGGGGGGACGTCGTAAAGAAGAACAGGGTGTCTTTCGACGAGGGTCAAAACCCCAGGGTCAAGATCTCTGGGTAGCGCTCAAGCGAAGGGGGTGCTCGGCGGGTCAGACGTGTCCGTGCTGAAGGGCTGCAAGGGGCGACTCCGGGAGGGCGGTGTCTCGAGAGCTTTGCCCGGAGCGTCGAGTGCGGGGAAAAAGGGGAAGAGGGCCCACATGTGAGGGGACGGGAGGGGATAGCAAGGGTCTTCGAGGTCAAAGAAGCACCAAGAGGAAAAAAGGGGTCAGGAAGTACGTAGCCGGGACAGAACTGTCTGTGTACGAAGCCACCCCAGGGCAAACTCAAAGTCACGCTCTTAACCAGTGGGGGGGAGGAGGCGGCAGCGGGGTACGGGGGCGTAATACTACAATCGAGGGGAAGGGGGATTTGCGGTGGCTAACTGGGCCAAGTGACATAGAGGAAAGAAATTTGGGGAAAAACGTCGGAAAACCCGAAAACGGAGGGTTTCGTTAGAGCAACCGCTAGTCAAACCACAGACTCAAAAACAACTGTTCTGTCGCGAGAAAAAGACAAGTGGTTGGGGGACGTTCACATTTTGCAGGGCGTGAAGGCGCTGAAACCCTCTCTAAATACGAATGCTCAAGGCACGTGGTCCGGGGCACGAGACCGCGGAAGGGAAGGTTCGAGGGAACGTGGGAGCACGAGGGCAGGTGGGTCGCGACAGCAAATGCCAGTGAGGGTCCGCGCTAGACACTGGAAAAGGTCACGGAAAAGAAAATATCAGAGGAGTGACAAGAGATACCCAGGGGCGCACGCCTTCAAAGAAAAATACAAACCAATGTTTTACGACGTGTAAGAGGAGTTTGTCAAAACGTGATTCGTCGCAAAAGTCATTGGAAGCAAAAGAGGCTGGGGAATGTACCAGTCTTTCGCGCCCTCGGAGTCCAACCCAAAGGACTATTAAAACGAACTACAGGTGCTCCTGAGAGTCGAGTGGCGAGGGACTAACGACATGGGTCAGGTGGGGGGGGACTGTGTTGTTGGGTTTTTCGATGGGTCTAACGTCTTACGACAGTCAGGAAAAAGGGGGTTCGAAAGAAGGGTCACTCTCGAGCGTATGCATGAACACCGGTGGAAAAAGGGACCCTGATGCCTGCTAAGGGGTCAAATGTATCAGCCGGGAGCGACAAAGGCAACGCGAACACCAAACGGCCTAGCCTCCGGAAAAGGGGAGCTTAACGTGGGGGAAAATCACTGAAATGGACGCGTACGCGTCTTCGCCGCAGGGGGAGCACGGCAAAATATAGGGAAATGTTTTGATTGCAGGAGAGGGTTGAGGAACTTAGTTAGACCTAAACTCGTAGAATAAAAATAAGGGATTCCGGAGGGGTCATGCGTGACTGCCGAAGGCACAGCGAAAACACGTGACAGCGACGGCTGACAGGTGAGCCGGGGCTTGGTCCAAGGGGCTTCCATGCCTTCGACCTATGCAGCAACCTGTGGTGTAAAAAAGACGCCCCATGAGACACCGCGATCCTGCATGAGGGAGGGCACAGAAGTGGAAACAAGCGCAGAACGGATCCGCGAAACGCAAAAGTGGATGGGCCGCCATTTTAACCACGAGAGCCCGTGAACCTAACAGGAAGTCCGAAGAATGGAAAGGAGGCGCAGTTTAACGACAGGGGGGGGGGGGGGAATGCGCTAGCCGGACCGAACTTCTATACCTTTTGCAGTCAGCGCGGCATGAGTGCACGGGGCGTGCGCGCACAGCATCCCTCTCCGGTCCGGCGAGACGAGGAGTCGGCGTTCTCATTCTGGGGGACGGTCAAGACGACCCTTCAAAAAAACGGCCTCGGAGAACGAGGACCCTTCCTTACCATCCAAAGGAGAAAGGAACTCTCTCACAAAACAGAAAGGAGAGAGCGAATTTGGCGCGTCATCGTAGATTCTCGAGGGGAAAGGGGGGTCAGCGGACGCGCTGGGAGAGAAAGAATGAGAAGCACGGACGATCTCAGCTGTCACTGTGTGAGCGGGCCGCCACGCAGATAACCTCTCGATGAAGAAACGGAGCATAAGGTCGGTCGGCTCTGCCGCAGGACCACAGCCCGGCTGGGAAATGGAAGCGTCGACATTCTGGAGACGTGGAGGAAAATGGCGGCCCAGCAAAATGCATAGAAGTTAACGGAGGCTGTTGTGCCAGGAAGCGGCCAAAAAAGTCATGGACCTCTCGCGGGGGCAATGGGTCGGGACACCACAGGGGAGATCCAGTCATAGTATAATGGGCAGGAATGGGGAAAACCAAACAGCTCACGATGCGTAAGTCCTACAGAGGGTTCGAAAAAGTAACGAAGGTCAAAACTCAAAAAACCCGGGGTCGAAGCTGTCGAGGCTACCTGGGGAAAGAGCACTCCTGCCCAATCCAAATGACACCATTTTAGGACCTAGGGAATGTCAGAAAGGCATTCTGTCACGAGTTGCCAAGAAGGTCAGGGGGGGAAAAAGGGCCTTCGCTCAGGGCCGGGAGAGTCGGCTGCTTTCGCACAAGAAGTGGTCGGGGGTCTCAAAAAGACTGCCGCAAGTTCCCAGGCCAAAGGGAAGAGTAGGGGGGAAAAGGGTTACGTCACCGACCAAACTCAGCGCGATTCGACACCGGCTGCAATTGGTGGCGCGAGACGTAAGGAAAAAAAGGCGCCCCCAACACAACAGAAAGACAAGAACGTTCTAACTTCTACATTCCACTGAGGCCGGAGCGTTAGTGGCAAGACTTGCTCTAGCTACGGCAAGGCTGACAGAATGGTGGGGGTCAACCATCGCTTCAAAGGACGTGAACGAAATAAACGGGGGGACAAGCCGCAAACGCCTTTATTCCACGAGGCCAACTGTTCAGCAGAAATTGACGCGGTAGGGGACAGGGGGTCCATGTAAAGTACAGGGCGCCGTCGAAAAAAGAACCGTGACGGAGAATCGCTGACGCTCAGCGGGACGGCTTCACCGAGGGGGAAGGTGTCGAGTCTAGAACAAGCGCCGAAGTTGCAGGCCAAGGGTTTGACTGAAAGCGGCCGCGGGCGCAAAAACAAATGCAAACGTAAACGCCAAATCTCGGGTTATCAGGGGAGGGTATGGTAGACGAGGTTACGGGCCCGCACATGGTAGCACGCAACACACTGGCTTGTGGGGAGAGAATTAAATCGCTGAAAAACAGAAAGGCAGCTGGTGGCCGAAAAAACACTTTTAGAAAAGAAAAAACTAATAAAAGACTGTTACAGGGGGACGAAGGTAAACAACTACTTCGAGGAAGGAATGTACACGGAATCGTAACGCGGCCTTAAAGACCACAGGCTTCCTGAGCCAACATCATTGGGAGTGCCAGCCAAACAGTGTAGCCGCCTACTGCGCCCACGGGTCTCAGGAGAACGGGGCGAAAAAAAGGTGGACATGGGTGACGTGCGTCAACGACAAAAGTTGCCGGGCTACGAACCTGTCCACGGTAAAACAAGTAGGGGGGGGGAAGAAAAAGCGTCACGGAGCGCGGCCTAAAGGGTGGGACGAAAAAAATTAACGAGAAGACGCCGAACGGACACCACGCCGACAGAGAAAAAAGAAAAAGGCCGGGCCGACTGCAGCAAGAACAACTACCAGAGACAAAGCGAAAACTGAAAAGAGCAAAGACTAGCTTGGGGCCCTGGGGGTGATCGTCACGCAAACTTTGCGTTGTGGGGTCACCCGGCTCTACTAATAGGCAACCGGGGAACTCTGAAATAAAAAGGGGGGACAAACAGACTATCACTTAAACCGTGCCTTCAACTTTGGAAGAAAAATAAAACAAGGTTGAAGCCCAAACGCCGCCTCAAACGAGAAACGAAACGACGGGCGTGAATGCCGACTGCAGCACGGGGACCCCGCCGAGCCCAAAAAAAATCTTCAGAGAGCGTCCTACCAACAGCGGGGGGACCTGGTGCTGAAACTGCGACGACAACGGTGGTTGCCGGCGAAATTCAACCCCGGAGCAAAGGGGGGTCGAAGGAAAAGAACAGAAAATCTATCACTTCACCAGAAAAAAAAACTGGCAACTATATACACACTCTTACTTAAAATGTCGCCACTAGAATGCCGGTAAACGCGAAGAACGGTGACGACGTCGACGCCGATTGGAAAGATCGGTCGCCGCACCACGGGAACTCGCAGCGAGACGAAAAGATCAAAGGAGGAAGTGGGGGAGTCTTGGACGACTCCGACAGGGAAAAATTTGTGTACAACCCAAAAAAAACCCGACGAGGGTGACTCATACACGGACGGAGCCGGGCGTTCACGACACTAAACGGAGCAGACTCATTTACGAGAGAACAAAGCTTCTTGGAATTGGACCTCCCAAAACGGACGCCGACGGCTCAATCTACTAATAAATCCACCTCGAAGAAATAGTTATGGGCAAGTTTGGGCATACCCCTAATGACCCCTGCTATGTCAACCTTCAAACTGTCGCGGAATACCAGTACTATGTTTGTACCGGTTTTTGAAATATCTCAAAACAAAAACTTATGATTAGAAATATACACCCCAGGGTCAACTCTGAGGGGGATACGGCTCGACAGGTTAATGTGGGCGGGCTTGGACGCGGACGTGTCGGGGGGCTAGGAGGTAGGGAAGTTTATTTCTTCCGTCGTTTTTCCGGCAGGCGTCTAGGGGGCGGGTACGCCGGCTAATGCGAGGACACAGTTTAGGCTGCGTGAACTGTGGTCTTGCGGCGAATATCTCCGATCCTTTCAGGGAGACTCTTGAAACAGCCAGTGTAAGCGACGCGTCCAGAAATAGCAGCCGGGGGACGCGATGGGAGATGGCGCAGGAGGAGGCTGACTCTGAAAGGCAGGCGTCGACGGCGTCGCCGAGGGGCTTGACGGGTCGAGGGGTTAGGCGGCGTGAAAATGGGTCCCCCCGAGTGGGGTGTAGAGACGTACCTTTTGGGACGTGAGGAAGAGTTTCTTAAGTCGGAAAGACCCGGGGGGCCGGTGAATGGACGTCGGGCCGGCAACAGCAAGGGTCTTTGAAATAGAAGTGACACACACGAGAATCGTGTCGTACGGGAGGAAAGCTGGATTGCTGCGAGGGGGCTCGAGGTGTCGGGGGGAAGGCGGCAGGACCGGGGTCGGGGGTCGCTGTCGAGCGGTTTAAAAGCGGGGAAGTGATTTCAAAAAACCTAGGGGGGGCTTCTCCCTTTGATCCGGTGAAGTATAGGAGGGTCAGTGATAAACCAAGGTTTTGCCTTGCAAGGTGGGAGACGTCTTATAAGGGAACAACTGACGGAAAGACTCAGTGAAAAACCAGGGGGAAAGTCGGGGGGGTGACGAAAAGAAGTCATGTTGGCGAAGGAGGGCCGGCGGGGATTGAAGTGGAGGGGCAGCGGCGTCGCGCCGTTCGTAGGGGTCTTGGCGGATCGGGGGGGCCAAGGCATCGAGTGGAGGTAACCGGGGGTAGCTCGTCCCACAGTAAGGGTGACGTGTAGCTGTCTTCGGGAAGAATCGACCCGAGGAAGGTTCAGTAATGAGCAAGGTAAACAAGCAACTTGAGGGTGGACGCAGGGGGTCCCCAAGAAAAACTGGTCGCCGCTCATAAAACAAAGGGTGGGCTCATGTCGTGGAGATCGACGGGGGGGGAGGGGGGCTACGACAATCACGATTGTTCGCGGATGGGGAGGTGAGTAGAGCCGGCCCGGAGATAGGTGCAGGACGAGAGAAGCGGTGTGGTGTCAGGAGGAATCGTGCGAGTGGGTTTCGGGAGCATCCGGAGGTCGGCACAGCTCCGCACGGGAGGGGGTGCAGCGACGACGCCACTGTAGAAATCCAATTGGTGTTCTTTTAAAAAGGGCTGTCGTCCATCATACCCTAAAGCGAAATCCCGATAGCTCGGGGGCGTTTCCGTGACAGGGGAAGGGGGGGAACCGGGACGGCCGGGGCGTGCGATGGAAACCGGGGGCCAACGGTGAAATTTCAAGACTCGCAAAGGCCAGCGGGGCGTCGAGCTCGTTCATCGAGAATCAATCGTAAGTACGCCGGCTATCATCTTCTAATAGCCGAGAACAGTCCCGCGAAAAGTCTCCTGAGGGAACAGTTGGAAAGCTGGGAATAGGAGGTAGCGTGTCCCACGCGCGCCACGAAGCAAACGTCATTTGAGCTACGGACCATGAAACTGGGACGCCGCCCCGCCCGGATCGTAGAAAACGGGGGACGACGCTGCGCCCGGGGGTCCCTGGAGATTTGGACGAAGCGGGGGAAAGTCACAAGGCTGAGGGATTGGAATTGGGTGTCTGTGGGGTGGGGGGGGCACGATGGTCTAGCGGGTAGGTCGAGGGGGAACCAAGTTAGCCGGTAGCGCGGGGGCGTATGCGGCGGCGGAGGAACGAACTAAAGATAAACCTTCTTCTTAATTCCTGTAAAGGTGCTGGTTCATCCCTGAGGAGACTGGCCTCTACGACAGTTCCTAAGCGCGGCCGGAAAAAAAAAAAAAATCAGAGTGAATGGAAAGGACTGATTAAAATGTAAAAAAAAAAAATATGAGGTGGGTATCCCACATGAACCTGCCACGAATTCTTAAGGGTGTGGGGAAGTGAAAGAGTGATCCTTCTGGGAGGCTCCAGAGATTCTAAGAAAGAACCTGTCTTCAATTTTGAAGTGCTTAGGCTCCTTCCGTAATCAACACGGGTAATGCGAAGTAATGGCGAAGGTGAGCGTTATGGTCAAACAATGTCGGGAGGGGAATGCATTCACATCTTCAGGTCGAGACCTGTGGGGTGGTGTCGAACAGAAAAAAAAGGATCCCCGCGAGCCTGAAGTGGGGGCCTAGGCCGGAGCTTGAAAACAGCAGCCTACCACGGTAAGTCTAAGACAGATTGATTTTAACAAGGAAAACAAATGACTGCAGAGCAAGTTCTCCGTGGAACAACGAAAATGTCGCGAGAAAAAGGTCAGCGGATGGACTGCGGGGTCTAGCACTCCAAAGGTCGAGACCGTAAAAGGGATTAGACGCGATGCGTGGAGAAGGGGGGCAGTTAAACGGAACAGCAGTACTCCGTAAAAGCGAAAGATCGGTCGTATGGGGCATTCGGCGGGAACTACTAAGGAAAGCTCCTACCAGAAGGAACTAAAAGCAAAGCTATCCTCAATCCATATCTTAGACCCCCTACAAATTTATTGTGCAAACAAAAAAACAAAACTTAGGCTTAAAAAGAAAGAAGGGGGGGACTTTGGGAGGGGGGCGTCACGTGAGGGGAGGCTAGAAGTTTACCCCTGAGGCTTCTAACATACTGAAAAAACATATTGATACTCTAGGGTCTCATACGCCGGAGGCTACTTGTGAGACCACAACTACCCGAAGATTTCCTCGCAGAGGGGGAAGAAACGGGCAAATTGGGCCTCAGTCACAGATCAAGGAGGAAAATGATCCGAGGCATGACTGCGACCCTCAGGGGGAGGCCACTTTCAGGGGCTTCACAAACATTTGTTTTCTGACGTACCGAAGGAGCGTTATCCTTGCTGGGGCACTATGCCCTCCCACGTCTCAGGCGGATCGCATTGGGATGTCAGGACCAAAAACAATGTCGAGAGAACATGATGAGAGGAAAAAGGGCAGCCCAGGTTGGGGAACAGGAATCTCATGCGATACGGACGCCTGACCTCGGTTTCTTTCAGAAGAGCAGTAAAACAAAGCAAGACCAAATCGGAAAACTGTCGCAAAGAGCGGATGCCGCTCAGAAGGACCTCACATCGACCGGTAAAAAAAAAATTTCGGCCCTATAGTGAAGGGGAGCACATAGAGGCGAAAAAAAACGGGGGGAACAACGCTGGACATTGCAGGCTTGCCTTCAGCGGTAAGCTGAGACGTTGGATCGAGCCGTGGGAGCGCAACGTCTTGCAAAACGTGTTGCCCTTGAGAGGGAAGCCGACGGGACGGTTCGAAACGGTCAGCAGCAAGCCATCAAGAAGCAGAGAGGAGCGAAGTCAGAAAACGTGGTGGTCAAGAAAGACTACACGGCAACCACAAACAAAACAAAAGACCCCAGAATGGAAGGGATCAAGAATACAGCATAATCGGGGAGGGGACGCTCGTTTGAAACAGGCTTCGTCAAAGAAGCTCCGTGAGGAGACAAGTTAACGAGCGTCGGACCGGGGAAGCACGATCAAGTGGGGGGAAAACTACTCAAAGATTAAAGAAGTCAACTGTTGCCTCAAGTTACTTGGACAGGAGCACAACTTTGTTATCAGAGTCAAGACGAGAACGGAGAGGACCCGAGGAAATAGGACCTGAACTATGTACGTAGCTCAACGCTGACACCCTTGATAAGTTTGACGAGGCCTAAAAAGAACCGGGGAGCACTTTGGACCTCGAAAAAGGCCCGGAAACTCTTGGACTCCGTGCCACCAAAAAAAGGAACTCTGAAAAAGGGGGTAGCGCGGGTCATAAATTGCGTCAACTCCACCCGGGTAGGCACAAAACAAAATGGCTTGGTAGAGCTACTGGGAACATCACATGCAGGGGATTGGTGAAATCGAAGGGGGAGCGAAACGAAACAACGAAATCAATATTAAGAAGGTGAAACAACTCTTTCGTTACTAAAAAAAGGGAAGGGGAATCGACTGGGAGTATCATAGGAACCCAAATTACTCCCAACCGCGGGGGGGTCATCACGACAAAAAGATCCGCGAGAAACGATCAAAAGGCTCAAGCGGCTACAGATGGAAACTTGCCAGAGTGGGAAACTTGTGTGCGTCAAAGAAAAACTTGGACTGTTACATCTAACGAACGGTCATTACCACAGAAGTTCGATAGAACAGCAAAGAAAATCATACTATTACGGAATCAACGTTTGTACTTACTACAAACAACTTGTTTAAAAGAAAGACCAAGAAACAAGCGAGGGAACAGAGGAAAGGGGCTTCGAAACAGAACGAAGGAAGACACGGACACTACCCGGAAGCAGAGTATACTTCAATCTGAGGCTTAAACGACCAGAAGAGAGGGACCCCGGGTTTTTGCGAAAAGAACGACAACGTTGACTGGTTGCCGAACGTCTCAAGAAGGCACGGCGGGCTACGACCTCAAGAATCACGAATCAAACTGGGGGGGGGGGAAAGAGGGGACACACGAGTGGAGCAAATAAGAAAGAGGAAACCTCTAAGACAGAAAAACTACGAACGGCTTCGACCGGGGCTAACACAGAAAACGCCGAGAAAGCAGATCAGAGGAATCTGAGTCGCTCAAGAAAACGATGGAAACCTGGGGGGGGGGTGGAAATGGAAAAAAAAGCAACGGAGGTTGGCCGCCTACGAAATCTCCCTGAACTGCAAACGGTCCTCGGAAGGAAAAGCTATGAACCCAGGCCCCACTGCAGGACAGCTAAAACGGGTACCGCCCTCAGAAGAGGGGGGGACGTTAACCGCTCTAAGGGGGAAAAGAACGGTGGAAACGTAACGACCCGGTTGAGGAAGAGTCGGAAGAGCCACCGCTTCTCAGGACAGAGAAAAAGGCTAAGGAAGAGGGGGAAAGAGTTGCCTGGAAGGAGGGGGGCGGTGAAATGGGGACTGGTGAAAATTACGAAGACCCGGGAACGGGCATGACGGGGAATTCGACAAAAAATAACCCTACGGGAACACAAAAAAAACGGGGGGGGACTTAAAGCGTACGTTTACCAACAGGTACGCCCGCGACGCCTACGGCAAAGAGTGATAGAAGGACGACAACCCTAGGAATACACGAAGATGACAGGAATCAATCCTTATCCCGAAGATCAAAAGAAAACGGATCTCTGAAGGTATACAATTGGGACCATGGGGGGTACAGCCAAACGGGGTAGGTAAAATATATAAGGAGGTCCACATTTCCAAAATACTTGTTCATGGAAGCGCTCAGGGTCAGTTTCTCGGAATGGCTATTAGTGGAATTTCATAAGGCGACTAGTTGGGTAGTCTGGGGCGGAGCTGTTCCTTCGGAGTCGGTACTGTAAAGCCCTAAGAGTGGGGATTCTCGTCAAAGTTCTTCTGAAATTGTGTCTGTTTCGTGTGGGCTCTAAAGGGAAAAAGGCGGGGAAGGGCTAGAATTCGTAAAGACGGCAATCAAATCAAGCGACGCAAAGACAGGGACCATCTCAAAATCGAAGGGAAAAAAAGAAATAGGATACATGGGTACGCAGGGAGACGGCGACTCGGACCGGTCAATTTGTGGGGGGGGGTCTACTTCAGACAACCTGTGCTTTTCAAGTACGACGGTTGCCCCAGATTCGAGGCGGGAAAAGACTTTTTGGGAGAGGGGCGAACATTGGATGCCGGGGAAGGATACTTTCGATCGCGGAACAAAGAACACGGTTGCAGGGTCGGGATACTTCTAGCGGAAGAAAAGTTGTGCGGGTCACGCAGTGAAAACCCCAGGAAGCTCGTCTGAGGAACGCTAAGAGGAAGATTTGCGAGCTCGGCGGGGGGGGGCAGGGGGTCCGTCTGTGAGGGGAAGCCTGAGTGGCGAGGGAAGCGGTGGGACTCGGCGTCGCGGGTAAAACCAGAGGGGGGGGGGTAGCTAGTCCAAGGGGTGAGCCGGGAAGGGATAGGGGGAGTTACCCGGTGGAATTCGGGATACTGTCGGAGCAGCCAAAAGTTTGGTCGCGCAGTCCCAAACCAGGTTGTCCAAGCTCGTCTGTCGAGCGCCAGGAAGATGTCTCGGCGTCCGCAGGAGGGTACTTGAGGGAAGGTCTCTGACGCCGGGTCGTCGTGTCTCTGGCGGCGTTCCGGGGGCTGAGGAAGGGATGGCGTTAAAGGGGGGGAGGGGCCCACAAAGTTGGTGCTTTAAAGTGGAAAGATGGTATTAGAGGGAGACCACCTTCTTACCGTTCATTCGGTCGTAAGCTTGAAAAAGCAACTTGGAGGGGACTGAGGAAAAGCAAAAAGGTCAAACGAAAGGGTGATCCGAGCGCAAAAAAAATTAGGGAAGGGGAGGGACCGTTTGGCGGCTACGACATTTTGGGGGGTCGCGGAAGGGGGAGGTGTTCTTATGGACATAGCACGCTTAGGGAATTAGCTCTAAAGGAGGTGGTTCAAAGGACCAGGGGGGGGTTTCAGATGATAGTGGGGGTCCTCCAAGATTTCTGCACATCGCCCTACCCGGGGATTCTAGCGAGAAAGAAAGGATATACAATCAAATTGGTGCTACGAAAAAGGGACTTTCTTGGAATGTAAAATCTCCGACCTCTCTAAGGAGGGCGGGTCGTGTCCGGTTTCAGGTAGTGAAGACCTAGATTAATTTTTTACGATGTAAAACAAAGGGTCAGAAAACTAGGTAACATTTTTCGTAACGGCAAAGGGCCTAGTGAAAAGGAAGTCATATCCTGTCCTCGTATGCACTATGGGCGAACGTATCCATATATCAGAACGATTAAACATCGATAATCCATTGAAGGCCACGCTTCAAATTAAAATAGTAGAACTTGGAAATAATTTTAAGATGGGAGCCGGTGGTCAAAATGGATGGCATAGTGAAAGTAATTGGAATAGGGGAATCAAATGGCTGGGAAAAAGGAAACAGTTCTTGGGCCGTAGAGTATATCATACTCTTTTCAAGAAGATTCTGAGAATTGAGTGTAATGCGAAAAAAGTAACTTAACTTAGTGTGAAGGGGGCTTTGCATGGGGGTTTGGGTGGGAAGCTTTCTACGGAGTACTTGGTCTGACACAAAAAGGAGCATAAGGTAGAGAATCTGACGTAAGGGAGGGCGTCACCTGGAAAACGTCGGGGAAAGGAGGCTGGAAATCCCAAGTGCGGGAAGACTTGGGGCTCTACCACTGCACGTCCAAAGGTCACGAAGCGCCTGAAAAAAAAAAAAACCGGACGCATTACAAGATCTTAAAAAATTGGGACAAAAGGAGACGAAGCCATTAAACTCAAGTAATATTCAAATTTTTAAGGGGGGGTGCGGAAAGATTGTGAGGTACGTGAGTTGGAGAGTACCCAAGCGACACTGATTCCTATTGGTTCTTTAAAACTAATCAACCGGCCCACGGAGAAAGAGAACACCAACAATGGGAAGCGACGTCATTGACGCATCGGAAAAATGCTAATTGGGAGGGAATGCCTTCTCCAGAGGAAGGTCTCTACCTTTGTTGGCTACCAGAAGAAGTAGCAAAAAGCGAGAACTGCATTACGGAGAGAAACAAAGAAAAATGCGAGCCTCCGGGAAGTTCGAAAAGACAAGGGGACTGGGGGGACGAAGCCCTCTGCCCGTTGGAGACGAGGCGCGAAGAATGGTTCGTGGCGCAGTTCAAAACAACCGGTGTGTAAGCGCGAGCCGACAGGGAATCGAGACCTTTGAGTGAAACGACGAGAGCGGGGGGAGGAGCTCAAGAATTCAACAAGGGAAGGGGGAAAATGGAGAGCTGGGTCCGTCTCAGGGAGGCAGTTCGATGCGAGCCTACCTCTAGGTCAACCGCAATCAGAGCATATCCAACGGCGGGGAAACCCCCTCCAAGATCTATGAACATTAGGAGGAAGGGAAAATATCAGGGGAGAGAAGGTTGGGGCTAGGAAAGGGAGGGGATGCGAGTCGGACTGAAGGAGGAGGCGATCATCAGGGGGGAAAAGCCAAAAAGGGACATCTAGGACGGACGGAGAAAGAGGCTTGTTCTCTCAGGACAATAGCCAAGGCTAAAAAACTGAAAAGAAAGGCTGTCTGATTAGAATAACATCGGAGAAAAAATGGGGGGGGTCTCCTCTACAAAGGGTGAGCAACACAGCCACCTGAGGCACGGGCTCGAGGAAATTTAAAAAACGTTGACCGGAATTGACCAAGGGAAGGACTAGTTTAAAAGATCAGGGGGTCATCTCAAGAATCTTCCCAAACCACGTACCTAAAACGAGGTGTCTGAGGTGTCACTGTACGAACAAAAACCACATGGCTATAAACAGTAAGCAGACATCCACATGTGGGGGAAAAAAGCGACACGCAATTACGGGGCGTAATTCGGAGATGTTATTACGGAGGATCAAAACCCGGAGAGTTTCTGGGTTCCTCTCTGGTAACCGCTCAATATTAAAACTATCCTCAAATACCAACATTTCGTTTACGATTTTAGTCTTCATCTGACAGGCGAAGAACGATTGTCCCCACGCCAATTCAAGGGAATTAGATATGGGCCCGTATGCTCTGGTCGTGCACTGGTGGGAAAGGGGGAAAGAAGTGGGATTCTCCAAAGGCTGGACCAAGCACTGGGCAAACTTAGCTGTTCCTCCCAGACTGGCAGTTAGGGGAAACTTTGAGACCTCCTCCGAAGCAATTCTGGACGTACCCTAGGCTGAAAATTTTCCTGAACCGGGGAAAGACGGACGCGTCGAGGGCGACCCCAACAACAACACAATGCTCAGAAACAGCCGGAGGGGTTAACGTAGCGGAGGAAACAGTAACGACCTCGAGCCGCAGCAAACGCTTCGTCTCTAGCGACGAAAAAGAAAAAAAAAAAAAGGGGTACGTAATCGCGGAGTCCATGACTAACTAGAAAAAGAGGAATGGTTACAAAATCTCCCTACCGGATTCAAACACGACCCAACTGGGGCAGCAGGAGACGGGGACTGTCAGGGATAGGCAGGGTCAACCAAAATAAAGAACGCGAAGTCCGAGTCATTAAAACTCTCTTACGATGCTCTACTATCACAGGGGTGTGGCCTTTTAGAGGAGCGAAAACAAGAGACGCCTTTGAGAAAAGGTCATAAAAAGGTCGTCCTCGGTAGAAAAAAAGGAACAACCTGCAGTGCCGACCGAGCATAGCTTGATTAGCGACGGGGAGGTGTCAGAGCGAGGAAAGCACACGTAAAATGGGGACAGGAACGAAAAAAAAAAGTGGTGGCCTTCAGGGGGCGTCGCTGCTGATCAATGACGGGAGCGGGAAGACCATCCGGGCAAAGACACCAAGAGAGCGAATAAAGGGTATAAACGGGGGGAAAAAAATCGCGAGGTCACGCAAAGTCCTCTTAGTAGTGACAGCTATAGACACCGCAACTTGAAGCGCCCAACTCGGGCTAAAGAAATCCCCATCGCAAGTCCGCACGAAGCGCCCACTGGGACGAAAAGCGCGGGGGACGAGAAAAGCCCGAAAGGGGAAAACTTGGGTGGACTGCGAACAAAAGACAGGATGTACCGGGGAAAACCTGTCCAGGGAAAAGAGACCGGGTACGAAATTCGCAGAAAAAGATATAACATTAAGGCCTCAACTGGGGGACAAAACCAATCTGGGGGGAAAGGGCTCTCGGTCCGACCGCCCAACCGCAGAGACAAAAAATAAGAAAGGCAGTCGAAAAACTACAGAAAGCAGAAAAAAGACGCACCGGGAAGCAGGGGAGTACTACCATACTAGACGTGAACCCTTTTGGAGACTTTGAAATCGAACAAGGTGCTGGGGGGGAATGGGAACTAAGAAAATGAAGGAAAAAAGGTTCTACTCTCACTGAAAAAGGTCACTTCAAAAAAAGAACTGTTTCTCTTCCACCATCAAGGGGGTGACCGGAAGGACGGACGTCCTCAAAAGAGAACATAAGGGCCGTCCGAAACCTCAGACGGCAGAACTGTCATCAGAAACAGCCGGCCCTACTATAAGAGTCAGATTCTCTTCCGACCAAAGAAATCTGGGTGGGGGGACCTTTTTGGACTTCGGAGAAGAAAAACTTAGTTGTGTCAGGGGAGAAAGACGTCAAGAACGTCAACAGACGGGAGAAGCCTACTCTAGAAAAATAGAACTTCACCCCGACACTTCATAGAGATAAACCAAAGAAAAACGTTACCGCCCTAGAAACCGGGTCACGCTCACTTAACTAACAGATGTTTCGAAGTTCGAAGGGGGGGATTTCACTTACGCGGATGACGGGCGCCCACGACGAGAGCGCTCAGGAGGGGGGGAAAAAGATGTTCCTTTGACTTCAGAGGTACAATGGGGCGGTTAAGGTCGCTAAGGATCCCATTAACTTGCATCATGGCGAGGAGAAAAAAAAAATCACCATGATAGAAAAAATGGGACGACGAAAACGCTCGGCATTAAAACCAAGATAAGGACGCCTACAAAAAAGAGGGGAAAAAAAAACTAAACCGCCGATTTCCAGGTACAAGAGCGAATAAAACGGAGCAACCTTAACAACTGGGATCGCTTCCGAAAAGAGTTTGACCCTTGGGGGGTGACAGAGAGCGCACACAACACGGAGTGAGGAAGAAAATAGATATGGTCCAACACGTGTGTAAAACTCTCTTGTCGTAAGCGGCGCGTTGAAGTTTTCTCTCGGGGAGGCGGGGAGAGACAAATCGTCACGTTCTGCGTGGGGGGGAAGGGAGGGATAGATCTTTTTCCGTGACGGGAGGGCGAGGGCTGTAACCTGAGATTAAAAGCGCCACAGTTAGGATGCTGGAGCGGGTAGCTTTTCTCGTCGTAGAAGAGACTGCCACGTGTCTGGAGAACGGGGAAGAAGGTGGTCAGGAAACAGAAAAGTCCGGACCAAGCTCAAAAAACTCGACTAATCCTCGCAAAAAGCGCTGAGAGCCTGTGTCACAACGAGGACACGTCCTGGCAACTCGAGGGTGAAAAGACGTAGGGAACTGTGTCGTTCCGTCGGGGGGCTGTTACCGCTGAAATTGGAGGGACGAAGAAGGGGTGCTCGTCCTTCATTTTAGTACGTGAAGTAGTAAAAGCGGAGGGCGAAAAAAAGTCGACCCAGGGGCAGGGAAGGGGACAGGTCTTAGCTCATCAAAGGGCTTTCGAACAAGGAAACACAGGTTCAAAGCTTCGTTCGAGCTCAGCTTCAGATTGGAGACGGCTGGAGAGAGGGGGAAACGTGTCCATGGTCATTGCGGTCGACTCCGTCGTCGTTTTCGTCGGCGGGAAAAGGAAGAGAGGGAGGTAACAAATAGCTCGGGTAAACCAAGTTGAGCCGGTGGAAGGATAGCTGGACATTTTATGTACGGCTCCACTGGTTGCCAGTGTCGGAAAGAGCGTCGGAGAAGCAAACGAAACGGGGATCGAGAAGTAAACCCATTGGAAGGAGCTCTGTTCACGAAACTCACTGAAGATTGCTCGGCGGGCCTGATGTCAGGGGGAGCGGACGACGTGTCGAAAACCGTATTACGTTGGAACCTGGCGAAACTTTTCCGGAGGAGACAGTGGCGGTACACCGAGGGGGGGAGAGATGACCAGTTGAGGTGTGAAGGGGATAGCTGTTGAGGGGACGAGGGTCAGGAATCAAACTTGCGTTCAGGGGGAAAGGTCACCCATAAAGGGTAAAAGCAATTGGGTCTTGGCGAGTCAAAAACAAAGGTCAAAATACCGCCTTGGAAAACTCTCGACGGGAGACACGGGGGGAGCAGTCGGTTTCGAAAGGGGGTCTGCTAAGGGCAAGTCTTGGTGCGAGGAATTTTGCTTGCGATCCGCGTCCGGGGGGATTCCTAAGGAGGGGATATGGGGGAAAACACGTCGTCCCCGGGTTAACCTCAGGGTGTCACGGGGGTCTCGGACAGAGAGTCAGGACACAGGATAAGAATGTGCGTGATCGACTGTCCAAAGGATGGGGACAAGACATTGTTCCGAAAATTTCCTGCGTGCCACAGAGCTTAAAAAAATCAACACGAGTGGCTCGGAGTTCCGTTGGCAAAAAAAAGTGAGAACGGCCACCGTTTCGATGGAAAAAAACTGGGGGGGAAAAAAGGGGTCTTCTCCTGGTGAGAGACTCGCAAAGGCCCGTTTAGCGGACGATCTTCGTAAAGCGCAGAAGTAATCGCGCGCTCCGTCTATACAAAGACTGAGTGAACGGGGTATCTATAAAAACCAAGGGAATCATCTCGTCAAAGGTCCGAGTTAAAAACATTTTGTCGGGGGTAGGAGAGGGTCCCACTTGATCGTCGCTCAAAAGGCATCTGGGGGGGAAGCAGGAAGCAGGTACCAAATGCCGGGGGAGGCCGCCTTTCAGGAATGGGCGTAACTTTTGCAAAACACGAAACTATCCTAATGAGGCATGTGTCTAAGGGGGGAAATAACAAGGATTGAGTGGTGGCTTTTGGCGGTGGTTGGGGGAGCACTTGTGAGAACGGAAATTGCGGGAAGCTGACCAAATTCGCACGACGGTACTGCGGAAGATGGGAAAATAGAGTTGGGGAGCACTCACCGTGGAAACTATTCGTAAAGAAATTCTTCTCTCCCCGGGAACCAGTGCTGTCATCCGTGGGAAAAAACTGGGAAGAGGACGGCCAACGTCACCGAGTGCCATGGAAGTCGGAGACAGCCATGAAATACCAGTGGGCCAACGAGCGCAAAAAGAGAGACAAGTTTCTATGGTTTAATGGGGTGCTTATATTTTAGTGTCAGGAGTGAAGCCATTCCAAAAAGAGTATACCTGAAACTTCTGAAGATGGGGGAAAAAACAGGCCTCCTGACGTATCTAAAAGTCCAGGGAGTAATTGGTAGAATCGTTGAGTTTCGGTCAAGTGGCGGAATTACAGTCTCCTCTGCGGAGAAGAACGTACAGGGGTGGTGTGTCAACAGCCTTAGGAAGAAACTCTCATAAGAAGAAGTTAGGCCGCTTAAAAGCTGAAAAATTCAGAAAGAGACCTACACGGTAATTCCGAAAGTGGGAGGGTTCCATTTCCTCATATCAAGGGCGACGGAGGAGAAAAGCAAGAATTTCGGGGTAGAAGGGAAACGGCTTTGGGAATGCAGCGAAGACTACCCGATCTAAATTTGGACTGAGAAGCATGGAGAGGGGGGATATTGAGGGATACACAGGAACTCTTGCCTCGCTGAAGGCGAGCGATCTGCACAGGGAGTGGGCTCATGCCTGGGGCTCAAATGCGACGCAGAATCGTCCACGCTAAAAAAAAAATATTCAAGCACCCGAAGAATCCACGCCAAAATGAAGAAATATCACAAGAAAAACAACAAAGGGAGGAGACGAACCCTGTTGAGGGAGTCAGCTTCTAATCGAGCAGGGGGGGCTTCTAACGGGAGGTCAGGGCTAATTCAGCCAGAAGGGAACTCGAAGTCTAATCAGAAGGGGACCTTATAGCAGGGGCTGTTAGAGCAAAAGAAACGAAGAATGCATACTCGCGGAGGAAAACGTTCACGAGAAGGGCGGTTTTCGCTAAGAACAGTAGCAAAGCCCTTACGGGAATGATGCGCGACATTCTTTGTAACTCCTTATGAACTTTCGGGGAAAGGCGTAAAGTGCACTTTTGTCTACTTACAAAAAATAGTTTTATGATAGGGGATTGTTTTCACGCTCAGAAGATCAAAGAGTCATGCACAAGGCTCTTTGAGCAGGAAGAGTAGACCAACCAAGACTATATCCTGTCATAGGGGTAATGTCATGTAATACACGTTTTGTGACCACGTAGAATCAAATATGCGTCTATGACTACTGGAAACCCTTGGGGCGAATTAAAGGGAAGGAGGCAGTAAATCCAAAACCTCGTAATCCGTTTGCTATGATAGAGGAAAACGCTAACCCGGAAAGACATCTCCAGGGGGGGAAAAAATGCAAAAAACATGGTCAGCTATGTCTAGTGCTCTTAGGAGAAAGACGAAGTGGGAAAATCTGGCAGGGAGGCGCTACTGGTCAACTGCGCTTCATTAAAGTGAGATCTTGCAGTGTCCGACAGAGAAGGATTCAGAAGTTGACAACCCTTATTACGAAAGAGACGGACAAGTATAAACTTTTAGCATCCAGAAAAAGAAGAAAATCAAAAAGTAAGAGCTAGCGACCCTTCTGGGAGAACTGGGGGGTCATCTAACTCGTACTTAGCGTGACAGCTAACCAACAAAAGCAAATCAATACCCAGCCGCTGGAGGTCAATTAGAACGAAAGGCATCATCGGAGAAAGCTAGTTTCTGCAACATGAGGCTATAGAAAACGGGCCGTTTCGAAAATGGGGAAAGGAAGATGCGGGAGAGACTGTGAACGCAACTATCACTTGGAAAAAATCTAATCATAGGAAAAGAGTTGGCAACTCAGAGACTTTACGCGGGCGACCTGGGGTCTCCCCTACCGATGCCAGGGAGGCTCTAAAAAAGGCGCAAAAGCCGCGGATTACTAAGTAACAACAGGGGTCAGTCTCATTGGGGGGGCGAAGGGAAGGAAAATTACAGTTACTCCAAAGGGGGTCCCATAAAATGATTCCGCGAAAGAAACGGACCATAAAAACGTAACCTCAAAAAAATCTCGGGGGGGAGTGATTCGTCAGCGTGGAGAAGGTACACGCCCGTAAAAATCATAACAACGCACACAATTTTGGATTGGGTCTATAGGAGAGATGAGACATCACATTCTATATTTGAAGAGAGAGGAGGAGGGGGAAACAGACACAACTCTTACATGGGGACAAGTGGTAAACACGACTGAGTACGAGAAGGGGTTGCATGGAACTTCGGAAGGATAGAGAAAACTTAAAAAGAGAGTGTCGATCCGCCCCTCGAACAATTCACCCCAATGGGGAGGGACATACGGGTAAAGAGCAGAGGAGGCAAAGACTCATGAGGAATTGGGGGAAGGGTGGGGGACTGGGAGGTCAAACTACAACTTTTTCTGGTACCGGGGGGGAACTAACCTGTCCCTAAAAAGGGGTACTATTCTACTCAAAAAAAAAAAAGCTATCACTTGAAAA
>Ga0179593_1318079_pt1 | contig 32010 bp, 44 predicted proteins | sample CZODoug2_1_08_16_FD_185931 | JGI IMG/M metagenome (GOLD analysis project Ga0179593, IMG submission 185931) | Vadose zone soil fungal communities from Angelo Coast Range Reserve, California, USA - CZODoug2_1_08_16fungal (PacBio error correction) | ecosystem: Environmental > Terrestrial > Soil >...
TCCGTCGAGAAAAAGCTGATGAAACCTCTGGAACACCCCTAGCCTATTGAGTAGAGCCTAAAAAGTGAAAATAGAAGACCCAAAAAAGTCAAAACGAAGAAGGCAAAAAGACAACGGAGGGGGGAAAAAAAAAAAAAAAAAAAATCTTGCACCAGATTTTAGATAGATCGGGACAAACAGGCCGAAAAAAAGAGTAATCGGTCGAATGAGTGAGATACAGATAAGGAAAGCGTTGAAAACTAAAAAGCCTCGCAAAACAAAAAACAGAAAAAACCAAACAGCTTTAAGATGAAAGAAATTCCGGGTAAGAAAATAGAGAAAGGGAAGAAATCTGAATGTAAAAAAAGAGCCGGAATCAAAAGGGGAGAAAGAATAGGGGGTCGATGATGACATCTATCACAGAAAAATACTCCCTAAGTAAAGGGGCTGTCCAGATTAGCGGAAAGCTCCTGGTGTAAACACAAGAGTGGAATCAAAGGGAGTAAGATCCAAAGGGAAGAGGAGAGGGGCAGGGAAACGGTCTTCTAAATACGTGAAAAACAGAAAACGGATTTAAATAATAACATGGAGGAGGAGGTTGGAAGGAGAACAATCGTGGATTGGAAGTGACGGAAGGTCAAAACTAGGAGAAGAAGGAGGGCACTTGGGGGCTGAGTGATTGGAAAGAACTGTGGGGTGTGGCCCGATTCTGACGGGCGGCCTCAAGAGGGGAGCAAAATTGGCGCAGGGGACCCGCGCCGCAGGCGCCTCATTTCTAAAAAAGGCTCAATTCGCTGCTTGCGAGGGAGGGTAGAGTAGAGAGGGGATAAGTGGGAAGGGGAGGGCTAGGTAGCGGGAAGGAACGGGACAAAGACGGGCTAGGGGGAAAAATTACCGGCTTGCGGAAAAGTTGGGACGAGACCGGGAGATTTAGAACTCTGAGCTTGGGGGGTCTGGCAGGAGACGTCTGACGTGTGTGTCGGGGTATGGGCCCCGGGAGAAGAACAAAAGACGACACGCTGGTAAGCGAGGGAGTGCAAGACGGGTTGCGGGGTGGGGATGCGCGGTACAGGATTCTGGCCGAAGTTTGGGAAGGAAGATCCAGGGGGGTCCTAAAGGTTTCACTGAGTTAAGAGAAACAAAACCGTATTCGGCAGGGTCGACAACAAAATGAGTAAGTACACAAAATGACCCAGTGGACAAGGCATGCAAATGGTAATTCGGCATGCGTCACGTTCACAATAGAAACCGGTGCGCTGACGGTGGACATGCAGAGCAGGGAGAATAATCGAAAAAAACTTTCTGGCTCAGCGTTGGAAAAGAAAGCCTGCAAAATAAAAGGGGTTTTCCGCCTGCTTGGGGGGTTCCAAGAGTCGGGGGGGGCGGAGGACCTCACTCATCCGAACGGGGGGAGGGCTGGAATCGTCGTAAAGAGATCTACTGGTGGCGTGATGAACCTGGTGAAAAAAGAAGATAAGAAGGGCCTGTTTTACGAGGGAGAGGGAGTTCCGGAGAGATTTCGGGACTGGGACGGACCAGGTTCTGGCCAAGGGGAATGGTGGGGACCGGGGCTGGCGGGAGAGAGGTGGGAGGAGAACGAAACCGGCACCGGGCTGTCCAGATATGACTAGAGGGGGGGGAAGAAGCGATGGGGAGGGATAACCTCCTAGACGACGTTGCTGGGAACGAACCCATGTATGCGTAATTTAAGTCACCGACCTACAGGAAACAAGCGAAGGGGATCAAGGAGGAGAGGCTGTGGAAAGGGAAGACCTTCCTAGTTATGAGGGGATTAGCCAAGGTGAGTGGTACACGGGGGGACAAGTTCACATTCTCGAACTGTCGAGAGGGCTACCTGACCTCCGGAACGCTGGGCCTGAATAATGAAGATAAGGGATAGAAGAAGGATACGGGGAAGGACGAAAGGGGGAAGTCTACCATAAGAGAGGGGTGTGATCTGCTGCTCTAAAAGAATGCGGCAGAGGGAAGGCCGAGTCAGGGTTAGGGGCAGGGAAGGGCATTCGTACGGCGCGGGAAATAGGGGGTTGCTGAGGGAGAGGGTCGACCAGAGCGGGATAAGAGATACGGGAACCGAAAGTAACTACATTGATTCCAAAGGATCCGAAATGGATGTGTTCGAGCATTTGCCGGGCTAATCAGGAAAAGCTGAGGAAATATCAAAGCGAAGAGCCCAAGGGGAGGAACCTGAGGGATCAAGGTAATGGTCAAAGAGACTTAGGCGGGTGTCAAAATTCTTTATCTGGTAAAAAAGTCATCATTAGTTTGGGATTGGATGGACCGGATAAAAACTAACACGAAAAACGGAAAAATATACAAAAAGTGGGAGGAAATGACAGGGGGGGCGGGAAGGGGGGAAGGGTGGGGGGTAAGGGGGGGGGGGGGGGTGAGGGGGGGGGAATGGGAAAAAATGTTGCAGCAAGGGGGAAAGGTAGTAACGAGGGAGGAGGCCGTCAAACGTGCTGCTGCTGTGGAAATTAACCTGTAGCGTGGATGCGCAAATACAAACCGTTGCTCTTTCATGAGAAATCTGCGGGGCAGAGGTTAGACACCCTGCGGAAACGTAGAGATCGTGAAGGTCCTAAAAGTGGTTCTCTGCGGCCGTACGAAGGCTGGGGGACTGTAGAAGGAGGTCGCCAAAAATTAAAGGCAGATGATACTTCACTATCTTTCTTTCGGGGGCTTTCTTATCAACCTTCTGTTACAAATCTTTTTTGGCTGGCAGAGCCACCTGCCGACAAGGACACAGAAGTTAGAGCGGGGGGAAGGGGAGGGCGGAAGAACACTTAAAAAGAGGAAGTGGACGCAGCAAATGCAGCGTGGACAAAGTTCCTTGAACATGGACTGGGAGACAAGTCGTAAGTGTCCTGGAAGGAGGGAAAACATGGTGTCCCATGGAAGCTGGGGCATCGAAGTGCCAAGAGCACACGGAGACTAAAAAAAAAAAAAAAAAAAAAAAAAAAGAGAGAAAGGCAGCAGTCTCACATCCAAAACTAGAGCAACGGCGAACTAAACTCTCAAGCTAAACTAAGTTTCTATTGATATGTGACCGTCGCGTAATTAAGGGAGAGGCGGCGCATATGCACGAAATAAACGAGTACACTGTCTCAGAACAGGCGAGAGGAGCGGGACGCGATGTGAGCGCAAAGACCTCACACCTTTAAAGCCAGGAGGTGCTCTGGGACCGAAGGAATATAAGGTAAATTGTCGAATAATTGATGTCCGCATAGCAGGCTCAGATAGGGAACAGGCAACGCTGCCATGGAAAAAAAAAGTGAGCGCGATAACCAAAAAAGGGATGGCGTTGGTTTCCCAGAGGGTCGAAAGCGGGAAGACGATTCGAGCCCAGTCTGCGATAACTAGCAACAGGATGAAGGGTCGAAGCAGCGAAAAAGGCCATCAGGCGGTCGCCCTGAGGCGAGAATGGGGATACAGCAGACATGTTCTTGGTAGACGCCGGGTTTGGACGGTAGGTTCCGAATGGCGTATGTTACGGACTCGAGGCCTGAGAAAAAAAGGAAGGCCGGGAATTTCTGAAGGGGAGAGAGAAATATCGCAAGGGATATAAGACGAGCAAACAGGACTGGGAGCTGAACGACCTCAAAAAAACGGGGACTCGTATACTTCTGATTCAGGGGATGGCACACTTCAGGTCGAACTGGTCCTGGGGAAGGACCAAGGAAATTTTAAGAAGTGCTGGGGAGGGCCACGTTCTTGAAAGGAGAGTCTGGGAGTCTCTCAAAAAAAAGGAAAAAACTGAAAAGAAGATGAAAAGAAGAGAAAGAAACAGGGTAATGGACAACCGACCATGGGCAAGAGCACTCGAGCCTCAAGCGGGGTAAAGAATGACGAAGGCAGAGGGTTGACCGCAGAAAGCGAGCATCAAAGGAAGGAGCGAGTTAGTCGACCCGGCAATCGTGGGGGCGAGATGGCTAAGGAATCTGTTCTATCGAGGCAGCAAAACCGCCCTCAAAAAACAAAAACGCCAAAGTGAGAGTACGGTTAAAAAACCAAAAGTACCCTGGAACTGACATTCGTAACCGCGGAAACCGCTACTGTCTGAAAAACAGAGGCGCCAGATCTAAACTCCTGATTGAAAACGGAAGAAGCAGCTTTCGAAAAGAAATTTGACTAGATCAAGAACCTGATAAGTCGCGTTGGGCGCAGAGCATCCGACGTGGTGCCAAATCTCCTGAAGACAAGCCGGTCGCTCTGCCATCCGTGCTATAACGGGCAAAAAATTCTACACAGGAGCCATCAGACCACTTCCAGACAAGGATATCACAGGAGGACGTACCAGGTGACTGAGTTCAAACATCGAGACCCTCGCAGTAAACGCGAGGACGTAGGAAAGGGATGGGAATCGTGACTTTGAACTAAAGGGACGCCGAACAAAAACACATACAGCGCACACAAACGAAAGGTGACGGAAACCAGCCGATCCACATATCGCACAGAGGTAAGATAAAACTATTCAGTTCCAGTGCCAAAGTTCGAAGCTAAAGCCTCCGACTCAGGCTTGGCCGTGGCAAGAGGCCTGCAGACGCCAGGAACCGGAACAGCCAGAAGAAGCCGATATAACTAACGAGCATGGTGCGGATCGATTTGGCCCCCGCCTGCCTGCTAAAAAAAAAGAAAAGGTAACGGGAACCAATAGAGGAAGCCCTCAGAACCCCTGGCAATAAACAAAACAGCCTACCATTCATCGATAATGGTTGTCAAGGGGAAGAAGGACTGGGAGGCGGGGGAAAAACAACGGGCACAGGCTGTCCCGCATGGGACTAAAAAAAAAAAATAAAACCATCACTCGCACGACATCTAAAAATGGCGGGCGAAGGCCAGAAAGAACAGCAAGCCAGGTAGCAAGGAGAAGAAAAAATTTAGCCCCACTGGCGAAAAGAAAGAACGGATAAAGAGTCTGAGAGGCCGCCGCGGTCCCACCCTCATCATACATCACAGCGAAAACAAAATCTCTAGCAAAAAAACAATCCACGAAACACAGGGGCAAAAACAAACACCAAAATTACGAAAGCAACGGAACGTGGCGCATCCCCGCCCAACCGGCGCGGGGTTCACACGGCCAGCACCCGTAAGGGACGAAATGAACAAGACTCCGAAACACTGAGCGGAACAAGTGGGGGGAAGGAGTTAAACGACAGAATCAAAAAAACCAACAAGATAATAAAAGAAGGAAATTTTACAAATCAGGACGATAATCCAAACTGAGAAAAGGAAAAAAAATAGGAGGAAACGACCAAACAACCGGAAGAGGAAAAGAAAAAGACCCACAAGGAAAGTTTAAAACAGCCCCCCACTCAAGCGGAGCAACCGCGCGAAACTCGAAAAGAGATCCCAAATAAAACGGGGGCTAGAACTACGCTTAAAGAGAAGCACAAGACGGGGGAAATCACATACCCGGGTGGGTCGTGTCCACAGGGCAAATGAGTCCGCAGCCACCACAAGCAAAGAGAGTCACTCAAACGGTGGGCGGCCCAAAAAACTCCAAACAAAGGGGCCTGGCGAGGTCCACAGCCCCGAGCGAGGGATCTGACAGAAAAAAAAGAAAAAAAAAATCCACCAAAAAAAAGACTCTGTAGCTACCATCGGCGACAAAAATCCGTAAAGAAAGAAGGTCGGCAGAGGAAAGACACGGCAGTACAAAAGAAAAGAGACAAAAAAGGTCTGCTCGAAAGGGGACAGCCCCGGTAAGGACAAATAAGGAAATACCGGGGAAAATAACACCCTTCCTCCAAGCATGAAAGAAAGTAGACATCTCGGTTCACTTGATCAACGAAGGTAATCCGAACTCAATAAAGGGTAACACGACGATAAACGGGAAGTGCAACGTCGTAAGGTAATGTCCGGTAGAAACGCAAGGGCTAAATAAGCACTCTTCAGAAACCAAAAGAAAAAAAAATTAACAGGTATTGAGAACAAAAACGCAGACCGACAGAAAAAAAGTTCACACACGGTAAAGGAAGAACCTGTTCCGGGACCCGGCACAAGCGCCGAGAGCCAAGGAAAAAAACCAAGATACGGAAACTTCCCTTTCCATATGGGGTCAAAAGATAAAAGGACACATCGACCAACCGCGGAAGCCAGAAAGACCATGCAGAGGGGAACAAAAAAAAAGGGAGCAAACGTCACGACATAGCGACAAACGGAAAATAGGAGACCTAAAGCAGACTCGAGTTCGCATGAGCAAACACTAGTAAAAAACGCAGAACGAACAAATTAACGCGCATGAAAATACAACACGAGGGCAAGGCATCGGCGGAAAGAAAAAATCAGATCTCAAAACTGCCGCAAGGGAACCTATACAGTAAAAATGAACAGCAGGGGCAGTGGCCCCTCCATTCCTGACAGGAGAGAAAGTCACCAGGAAAAAACCAAAGGGAAGTGTTCCACCGGACACGCATCGGCCACGAAATGTGGAAAAAAAGGGGGAAAAAAAATAAGCCAATAAAACAACCGCAAAACGAGACTGGGATCAAAACGAGCGGCGAAAAGAGCGACCTGGTGGGAGTCGCAACACGGGAGCACCAAACCCGCTCAAAGCAACTGCAGAAATATACCGGAAGAAATCAACAATATAGGAAATATCAAAACATCATCCAACACGTACGAAAAAAGTTAAGCCACCCATGAGCGCCTCATACTGCTCATACAAACCGAGAAAAAGTCACCGACTTAACGAAGACCAAAAAAGGGAACGTAGAAAACTCCCAAAAACCAAGGGGGGAGGGCCTACTCTAACAAACAGCTCCCTAAGATCGGAAGAGGCCTAAGGTTAGCCGTTCTTAGTTCAGGGGCGTCGCGAAATGAGGAGCGCTGGCCACGTAGGAAGAGCCGGTGAATACAGAAGAGAAAAAAAGCCTTCTCAAAATACACACACGGGAAAAGACGGAGCCCACGGCACGCAAGCCGGACAGCGGAAAACGCCGTAACAGAAAAAAACAGGGGGTAACAGTTTGGCACAAAAAAACCGCGTCATTGCAACAGCCCGTCGGGTAGTGTGCGAAAGGGGCTATGACAGAAAAAAAAACCATGGGGGGAAAAAAATTGGACAACGAAAAAATGAATACCGGGACGGAAAAAGGTGATATTGGGGTACACCAGTTAGAAAAGGACGCAAAAAGCGGTTTTCCGAGAGACTAAGGTCTTTTGGAAGGAAGCAGAGAGTCGGATAAAGAGGATGCCTTGCCCGATTAAAGGTAAAGGAAAATCGGGAAAGAAGATAAAGTCAATCGGTTACCTGAAACTATGCCTAGTCTACAAAAAACGGGGAAAGGAAGAAAGGAGAGGAAGACGCATAGAGTTCAGGTCGATCGGAGATGATCGGGGAAGAAGAAATAACAACATAGAGTAGGAAGGGGGAAAGGCGAAAAGAGAGACCGGGGAGACACTAAGGAAAAAGATCGTGGCCTCTTTAGTCGGGAGGAAAAAAAGATGACCAGCCTGGATTGACCCCGACAGAAAGATGGGGATAAAAGGAGCCGGAAAAGAATGGGGGTGGCCAGGTCCACGGGAAGAGGAAAGACGGGAGATACTACGTCCAACTTATGTGTCTAGTAGGGAAGGGAGGTTGGGCAAGGGATGGACAATCGGGTGGGAATTGAGGTTGACGCGGAAAAAAGGGAAGAAGCGCTGGAAGGGCATGGTGTGGAAGTATGTGATGGGGCCAAGTGGTGTGGGGGGCCCGGCTTTAACAAGGAATAGACTGGAGGAGCCCTCGCTGAAGCCGGACAGCGGAGTACAAGCATGAAAAAACTTTTCTAAACCTGGGGATTACAAGAGAGAGGGAGGTGTGTAGAGCATCTCGGAAAGACCTTGGGAAAAGGGTCGGTGCTCAAGAGGAGGGATGCTTTACCTGGTCGTAGGGGAGAGGGGGAATAGACTATTAGCCGAGCCTTTTCTACAGGGACAGGGGGGAGATTTAAGGAAAATCAGGAGATGTGGGTCGGGCAGGAGGACGTGGAGCTGCCGGGTGTTTAAAGGGGAGGGAGCACGTGGGGAAGGAAAAAAACAGGGAGGGTCGTTTTATCGAGTTTCTTAAGCCTTTCTTGTGTGAAATGTCTGTTACAGTTGAAACGATGTGGGGGGAAAGGCCAGGGGGAAGGTTGACGAGGTGAGGACGGCGGCCAGAGGACGGAAGGTCAGACAAGGTGGGTTTCGGGGGGGTTGGTTGGGTGTGTGGGGGGGGGGGGGGGGGGGGGGGGGGGGGGGGGGGGGGGGGGGGGGCGTTGGTGTTTGTGGGGGGGGGTGGGGGTTTGTGGGGGGGTGGGTGGGGGGGGGGGGGGGTTTTGTGGGGGTTGGCGGGCAGGGTTGGCGGTGAGGGGTTTGTGTTGGAGATTTGTTTAGTGGGGTTGTGGTTGGCGTGTATTGGTCGGGTTGTGGGGGGGGCCACCGGTTGGTCTGGGTTTTCCCACCCCTTGGGTTTTTGGGCTAATTTTGTTTGGGGATCGGGGGGTGTTTGGTTGGGGGGGTGGGTGTGGGGGGGGTGTGTTTAGTGGGGTGGGGGGGGTGGGGGTTTTTGAACTTAGACACCCTGCCGGTTAACAGGGGGTAACGGGGCAGTGTTGATCCTAGGGTCACTTTCCTGGGCCGGGATACATGATCTGCTGTAAAAACGTGTTTGGCGTCATTCTGGGCTCGGGAACTTGGGGGCGTAAAAGTCGAGACCGGAGGGTGGTACGGCGGAGGGGGGGACCTGGGGCTGTTCTGTCGCATATCATGGGAATGTGAGAAAGCGACTGGTTCGCTTTGGCCCCGGTGACCACATATGGCCGTAACGGTTCGTGGAGAGCTGGGGAGTTCCGGGGATGCGTGCAGAGGGGAGGGGAGGGATAAGGGCCTTCTGATGGACTGTTTGAAAAGTCTGAGGACTGTTGTTCCTCCTTCATTGTTGTCCAGGAGACAAGAGGTGGAAGGATGCGTGGAAAAAACAGATTGCCGGCACTTTGACCTGGATGGTGGACGGACCGGGAAAGGGGAAAGCGGGAAGTTGGGAACCGCGTCTACTTTAACCAAACGAGTGAGTCGCGGTCTGCTATTGTCTTTGGACAACCGGTATGTGTTCTGGAAAGTTATGTGGGCCGGGGCTGGCATCGAGCCGCTCGGAGGACTCGGAGGTGCTTTAACGGGAAGAGAAGGAAAGGGGGGCCTCGAAGAAAGAGAGTATATCGAATAAGAAGACGAGTAGATACCAGAAAGAATTTGATCTGGCGGTCGCGCAAGGAGCGCGGCCGTGGACCGCTTGTTCGGGACAGGGTGGTGCGGGGTAAACGGAGACGTGAGGGGAGGAGGACGTGCTGCGTGAGGGTCCAGGGGGCTTTCCGGGACTGTCAAAGGGACGCCGAGCAGACATCCGTTGGGTGCGTAATTGGAAGAGTTAAGACTGGATGGGAGCCGAGGAGGAAGACCCGGGGGAGGAAAAGGGGGTCAGGGTCTCCTTGGGCGTGAGAAATTCTTCGGTTGCTCCACAGTGCGGATAGGAAAGGACTAAGGAGGCTGGTTTGGGGGCTGGGGTGGAACTGAGGAGACAACCTGGAACAAGGGGGAAGAAGGGTCAGTATAATTCCCTGGTGCGGCAAGGTTCTAAAAGGGGGGGAGTTAAACCACTTCTGGGCGGGAGGAGTCCGTCCGCTGGTATAAAAGGGGGGAGGATAAAGTTAGTGGATGAGCCGGCATTCTGACGGTGGCTCTTTATGGAAGTCGCTAGGGAAAAATCATAAGCGAAACGGGATCAGAAAAGAAAACCATGTGGGAATAACAGGCGGAAGGTACAATGAAGAGGGGGAATGGGGGAAGGAGGAAAAGGCCGGTGGTAAGAGAGTCGAGATCTTCGGGCTTGAGGTTTTCTTACCCAGGCTTGTTCACCGGTGGAACGGGAAAAAGCGCCATCCTGCAAGACACAAAAAATGACCGTAGAGATGCAGGAAACAAGGGGAAAGAAGGGGTAGCTGGAGGAAGCCAAGGATTAAGTTACGCCTTCAGAGTCTTAGTTGAAAATCTACAGTGGAACCATTAACCTCGTCTGGGCCCGGGCATGCTGGGAAGGTGTCCAAAGGGTCACGAGAGGGATGCTTCTAATAAAGAAAAAAGGAAAAAAAAGTAGAGAAGGAGGCTCAGGGCCTCCACTAGGATTCAAAGGTCAACCTTCTGATCTAACCAAACCTCACTACCTCTAGGGTGCTGAAGGTAGTGGGAACGTTCGTCGTCGGGGTAATGTAGATGCGTGAGAGGAGGAAAAAAGAAGACCAGTAATGTCTCCGAGAGCCGGTAGAAGCTGGAAAAGACGCAGCCGCCCACTGGTACCCTGAAAGGTAAAAAAGTCCAAGGCTAGTGGCTGAAGTGCATTCATCTAGAAGCAGCAAGGCGAAAAAACAGAGGAAAGGACTGAGATTAAAGGATTGAAAGGTATCGGGTGAACATTATTCTCGCGCCAAGAACCAAACAACCCCAAAACGCTGGACGTGGATCCATTAGTCGGAGACGGGACCATCTGGGTGAAAGAATTGGAGGAGCATTGGAGGAACATCAAGGGCGGGCACGAGGAACGAGACTAAGACAGGTAGAACCAGGGGTGAACAAGAGGTCTTCAAGGGCTTTGTTTGGAGGAACGAAGGGAATCAAAGAGTGATGCTGGGTCAAGGTGTCGGTAGGAGGAACGTTCGATCTCCATGCTGTACCGAATAGAAAAGAAAAGAAAGCTGGGGGGGAAAAAGAAAGGGACCAAAGCTGAAGAAAAGGAGGAGGAGGGGGATTCTGTAGGATTCATCTGTCACAGCTGAGAGGCCTGGGGAACATGGCCGCTGCTTGGTTACTATGCTGAAAAACTCGGTTGATCCCACCCATCAAACAAGGGAGAGACCGAGACAACAACAACAAAGGGAGGAGAAAGAAAAAGGAGAATACTCGCCAACTTGAATGAAACCTCAGGGCCACATCCATCACGGTCGGAAAAAACTCCCAAAATCCACCCTTAAGAAGAGTGAACGGCAGCATCTCCTACAGCAAAACAGTCTACGGAAGGGTAAAAGGTCGACAAGTCTTCGGAGGGGAGGGCGGGGAAAGAACTGGAGATCTCCCTGTCAGAAAACCAACCCAAACATTTTCACACCGCCTTGCGCGTTCAAACCAAATCCCTTGTAAATGACAGTATAGAAAAAAACAGTCGTCCCCATCGGGAAGGAGACACAGTAAAAAAACCTCGATACCAGGCGAGAAAACGCCCTGATGGAAAAAAGGCTTTTCTACCGGGAAAACCGAGGGAAATTCACGACTCCACGGCGAAGTCCAGTGTGGCGGAGAATAAAACAGACCTGGCGCCACAACGAGACAGGAGAAGGGATGGAGCGATCACGAAGTGCCGCTTTTGCTGGGGGTCGAAAGTCGCTGCGAACTTAACCTCGAAAAAAGGAAACTTCCAGGCATGGAAGGATCGCAACCTGAAGGCGGAACCTGGTGGGAAGAGTTAGAATCAGAGTACCCGCTCAATACTCGCTGCTCTGGAGAAAAGGTACGAGTTACCGTTCGAGACACGAACGAAGGATAACACCTAAGCGGAACAAAAGACTACCGAAGGAAGAAGGGAGGGGAGGCAGTGAGAACGTTGAAAAGAAATTGCCCGCCCGCCGGGCGCCGCTTAAACGAAATCTCTCGATATTTTGGGACCAGGTGGCAAAGTATTCGAGCAGCACAGTCCCCGGGGAAAAAAAAAAAAAAAAAACATTCCCTAAACAGAAAAGTCGAGCAAAAGGGTGCGCGGATCTGTTTGGAAACCGAAATGCTGAAGAGAACTGAACTCCGTGGCTTGAGCCCAGAGACACGGCCTCAACGAGGCTGGAGAGGTATACGGAGGTGTCCCTGGTACGGACGGGGTCGGAGGGAACCAAACAACGCTGCTGTACAACAGAAGAAAAGAACAGCCAAACCGCCAGCATCTAAGACCGGAAAAATCTGTCTCCCCCATGATCCAAGGGAAGAAGGACCTGCCGAAGGGAGCCAAACGGGTGGCGAGAAATCCGCAGGCTCACTTTAGAGCGTATGCACGGACCAGAACGCCCTCAATCGACTAAAAGTCTCTTCCACGAAAGGCCACCCAAGGGCAAAAAAAAGGAGAAGGCACAAGAGGACGGAAAAGACAGACCACGCCCCTCGACCGCCCGAAGGTGAAAGACAAAAAGGCAAATTTCTCTCCACAGGTGAGAGACTACCACGGGTGCGAACACCGTGTTCAAGGATTTGCGAGCAAAAAAAAAAAAAACAACTCTTCAATCCGAAGTCTGTGTAAAACTTCAGCCTTTGAGCAACCGCCTAAGAGCAACAGCCCCAACTGCGTGGACGCACTTAACAAAAGGATGAAACATCTCCAAATCCCGCTAGAAGCGGGGAGGCCAAGGACCGCACCTCCTACCTTCTGAATACGAAAAAACGTCCACGGGCATTAACAAATGGGCAACAAAGTCCGCCAACAACTAGAATCAAACTACTCGTCGCGAAAAAAGCCCGGGACCGGGGGAAAAGAGGACCCGGAAAGCGCCTAACGTCAGAGCGACCTGCATCAGGGTTCAACCCAGTTGGTAGACGGGATACCTAGAGAAAGTATTCACCGAGACGACCTCCACAAGGAGGACCCCAGCGAAAGAGGCATTCAAACCCGAAAAGAAAACGGGCTCAGCCGGAAAACCCCTGTACACAAACCGGACATGAGAACATAACGTCCTACCGATCCAACGAGCAGACGTCTAGAACGAAGGAACTGTATCAGGAGTATCACCACATAGGCAAGCCCAGGTTCACGGAGGAAAAACAGAAGGGCAAACTTCGTCCGGCATTTCAGGGAAGCACCACGCGAGACTCGTACCAAAGCGGCAGTAACAAAGATCCAAATTGTGGAAGGGAGTAACTCCAAAAACGAGCACAAAACCCGGTGGGGGGTTCAAAACAAAATTCCCCCACCGACGAACCGGGTCCCACCCAGACAAGCAGACGCATGAAGAGGACGCCCGCGACAGCGACTGCCATGCCATCTGTTGGTCAAAACATTAGGAAAAAAACAGCGGAAAAAAAAAGCGCGTACAGATCCCATGCGGAGAAATAGCAACATCACCTACCTCAGGAACACAAGAAAAAAAATACAACCTCCGCTCGTAAAACGAATCCAACACCTGCGATCACCCACCCTACTACAAAGATCGCAGTACCAAAGTCTCATGCATCGTCAGGAAAACTTGGTCGAGAAACCAGGGAAAGGCCTTAACCCGGGGGCTAGAGAACTAATGAAGCATCACGGCCGCTGATCCCCCTAAAGCAACCAGGACCAGGTAAAAAACCAAAATACATCTGGCCACGAACCTTTACAGCCGGGAGACAACAGCACCCAGGAGGATCATAAAAAGCGCAATCATTCCGAACACTTGATCCAGAAACACTCTCACCAAAAAGGCGAAAACGGCGACCTGCCAAGACCAATCAAGAAGGGAAGTAAAAAGACCTCTCGAAGGGACCACAACAGGCGAACGCTAAAAATCGGAGACTTTAAAGCCTCACAAAGACCTGGAAACCGACACAAAAAGGATCTCGGGCTGCCGCTACAAAACCTCCCCCTAAGCAATAAAAATGGACAGAATTAGGGCAAGGCGGCGCCTGAGGAAAAAAAAGCATCCAGAGCCGGGGGGAGAAACCTGCAGAGTGCCCGCCCGTCCACGACGGGCCACAAAAAAAAGACTTGCAAATAAATCCAAACAATGAAGGCTTCATATTAAAACCGCCGGACCTCCAGTCCAAAGGACCAGTTAAAAACCTCTGTAAATGGACGAAAATCCGGGCCGTCGTAAGAAACGGCTTAGGAGCACCGTGACCGGGAAAAAAAAGTCATACCGACTGGAGGCAGTAGGGGGTGACCCATGAACGGGGCAACTAGAAGGGGGAAAGGAGGCCCGTCGGGCTTTTCCTTATCTAGAGGGAAGAATCGAGCCTGCAAGGGGCAAATTGGTGCTTCATCTTACTCAAAGATCTGCAAGAAAAAAAATAGAGAACAGAGCTGCGACGAAAACAAAAAAAGGAGGCAGGGAGAAGAATCTGGCATGAAGGTAAAGGGGGGTATCGACTTAAAAAGAGATATTGGATCAGACTCGATTATTTGAAAATACATCAGAGAGCCCCGAGATGGTCCGCGGGCCCACAGTAGAGTGCCCGTGCTACGTTCCCGACGGATAAAGGACCGGGGAGAATTTAGGGGGGGGTTGCCAGATTACAAGGTCATGCGAACCGGTCGCATACGGGAGGGACCGGAGGGAGCCATTGAAGCCGGGGGGGGAAGTGGGAAGAAGGGATGAGGTTGAGAGGAGTACTCGATTCAAGGCGCTGCTGTTACTGATGAGTTGTTTCACTAGGGGGGGGGGTGTTGCCCCGCGTGGGACGAAAAAAGGACTAGGGACAGGGATGAAGCCAGTGCTGACGCTAAGTCGAACAAGTCAGCCGAAGGTAACTCAAACGGCCAATTCGGCATGGAGCGACGGGGGAAGCGGGCAGCTGCTTTTTTTTTCGGGTGGGGGGGGGGGAAGAAAAAAAAAGCCTTGGGGAAGGTCTTGCTCCAGGTGAATCTTAACATATTTAATGAAGGGGACTAGAGGTGGGCTGATCAAAGAAAATTGGGGAGGGGGACCTTGTTCAAGGGTAAGAACTAGGAAAGAAAAAAGGTTAGACGGTCTGCCGGATGGTGAGCGGGAGGTGGAGACCGTGGTGCGACTAAAACAGGTCGAGCTGGGGAGCGCTCAAGTGGATGAACAGAGCGGGTGCTTCGGGGAGGCGTACAGTCGTGTCCTATGCGTGGGGGGAGAAACTGAACCAGTGGGGAAAAAGGGTTGAGAGGGACGCAAAAAACAGTCGCCACGCGAAACACTGGACCGTGTACCGGCCGTGCAGGGGTGAGCATCTAAGGAATTCAGATGCTGAAAAAAGGGGGGGGGTGAACATTCTACAATTGGAGGAGGAGTCAGAATTTTGGCAGAATGTCTGAAAGAGCTTTAGGTGGGTAGGAACGGAGTGGGTTCCGCTAAGTCGGTGATGAAAAAGAGAGCAGGGAGGTATGGGGAAAGGGGGGAAAGGGGGGAGCCTGTTTTCTCGCAGGTGAAACTAAGTCAAAGGGAAAAAGAAGAGGGAAATGTAATGACTGCGTGTGATTGGGCCGACCAGTTCGTCAGCTGGGCCGTTTGAGGGGGGGGGCTGCGGGCGCGGGTGGGGAGGGGTTCAAACTAACCGGTCTTCAGTGGTAAGCCTCAGGTTTACAAAGGAGTGGAAGACCGGGAAAAAGCCGTTGCCCGCTGTGGAAGACAGTACAAAGGATGCCGGGTTGGATACCTCAAGGAGCTAACGAAAACGCGAAGTGCACGCTGGTCTGAGAGTGCGTTTGGGTAACCTCCTTTGAGAAACGGGGAGGGGGGACGGTAAAGTGCCTTCTACCGCGTCAAGTGCTCAAAAGGAAGGTCTCAAAGGAAGCTGGGGGCTGACTACGCGAGGATGAGGAAACGGGGAAAAGGTAAGCTAAAAAAGTCTGGTGAAGAGGGAGTGTAATCAGCTCGAAACGGGCAGGTGTCCGCTTTGCGGCCAGGGGGGTGCTGGTGGCCGCGAGAAAAGGAAAAGGGAAGCTCTAAGGGGGGGATGAGGAAGGTCCAAACGTGCGTCCGTTACTGGCCACGGACGGCCGGTAGATTCAGACGGGAGGGTGAGAAGTGACCGAACCTTGGAAGACTGCTTCTTTTCATACTTTTAGTCAACGTTGAGTAACCGCGGGGAGACCTTCTATCGGGGGTTGCTCAGAGAGGAGGGACACAAATAGAGATTAAAGTGGTGACTGACAGAAACTCCTGTCCCAAGGAACGACAGTGGGTCGTAAATTGGGTGGAGGAAAATTTCCGGTGTGTGGAAGGGGTGTGAAACCCTGGGAAGATGAGGTCAGTTCGTAGTTCCGCCATCGGCTGAGACGTGCTGGCGGATAAGGGGTCGTGGAATGCGCGGCAGGGGAGAAGTGTCGCGGGGGAAAGGTCGGTCGGGAGGGGCCTTCAAGTCAGCAAGCTAAGGGAGATTCAGGTAAAAAATCGCATTGGTGGAAAAAAAGGTAAAAGTCCTGACATGTGAGATTGCTTTAGCCAAGAATTGGCCGGGGAGGAAAGGGCGAGAGGAGGGCGGGCTTTCTACATATTTGAGTTTTTCTTGTTCCACGAAAAAATAAAGGAAAAAAATCACGAGGAAAGCAATGAGGGGCTGAACAGAACGAGAGGATTGCAGGGCCTTCATCAGGCAGGCGGGGGCCAAGAAAGGACACCATTGATTGTAGAAGGAGTGTTTAAAAGAAAACTGGGGGAGGAACAGACTGATGCCTTTCTAAGGCCGCCGGGAAACGGCAAAGGCGGCAGGCAGATTCGCACGCGTGCAAGTCATGGAAAGAAGTACAAGGAACTCGCCGCCGAACTAGTTGGATTAGCTGTTTGCCGTTGCGTAGTCTGCCTGGTAGCTGCGTCGGCAGGAGAAACGTAATAGAAACAGTCATGGAAATCATCTAGATTAGGGAGAATTGACCTCCACAAAAGGGGGACCAAAGGTGCCTGGAACATGACTTGTCTGGAGTGGATATGGCGATGTAGATCGAAGGGCGCAGATTTAGGAAACAACGACCAGGCCGAGAGTAAGAGGGCAGGGCGGGTTGGCCACGAAATATTCAGAGGATAAAATCTAGTCTGAAAACCGCGTCGTACTCGTCAACCACAGGTGGCAGCGTAGAAGAAGGGAGGGAGCCTTTTCGCAGATGCCGGAAAAAGTAAAAAAGGGAGGGACGACGGTGTGAGAGAGTCATTTCAAAGGGTTAACGGACTGCGAGGGGCGCTGTAAACTTGTCCATTAAAGTTTGGGCTGAAAAAGCGACGATGGAGGCAACTCCATAGACACGACAAGAAAAGGGTCCGAACTAGAACGCCAGAAGAAAAGGGGCGCTGAAAGATGAGACGGCTGATGCGTCAAAAAAAGAAAGCTGAACACCTGGCCCTCTGCGGGGGAGGTGGGAAGCAGTTAGACTTTGTAAAAAAAAGAATTGATTAGGTGAACGGGAAGAGTCAACACAACGGAGTTAAAAAAGAATAAGGGATAAATCGCCCTTTAATGCAAAAAGACCCGGGGCCACAACAAAAGAAAAAAACGCCCGCAGAACGGAAAAGGGAAAAAACCACTCCGACTTGGGTAGCGAAGGGGGAAGAAAGAACAAAATTGAAAACGTTCGAGTTCGACAAATGAGGCTTGGGAATGAGGTAATAAAATGGAAGAGAGCCTGGCAAAAAACGGAAAAATGGACCAGTGGAAAAAAAAGCAGGGAGAGGAAGACCAACCCCTTGACTGAAAACTACAAGAAAAAAGCAGGACTTACCTTGAAAAGCAGAAAATCAGAAAACCCATGTGGCCGACAGCTCGTTCACCTCAAAATGGGACGATGAAAAACAATGAAGCCGCGGGGGAGGGGCAGACTCCCCACATCCTGCAAATGAAGGAAGAAGAAAAAAAGGGGGACTTTGAAGGGAAAAGGGCTCTGGGGGAGAGCAGTACGCACTCTCAAAGCCAGCAAGAAATGGAGAGAGCACCATGGACGGGCTAAACAGACTGAGGAAAATAGGAGGCCCTCACATACCTCATAAAAAGGGACGTCGTGTCATAGATCAAATCAGCAGAACAAAAAAACAAACGAACTACCTAACGACCCTCCTCACATCACTCAACCAGGAAGGGAGGCGGGAGAATTTCGCGTGACACAGTGAAAGATAACATCCCAGGCCCGCTGCACCCCTATCTCTAAAGGAGGGGCCAGGGGAACTAGCGGCGAAGCATCCAGTTCACCAACAATGCAAAAAAACCCATACACCTTTCTACTCCAAAGAATAAGGGACGGATCGAATGTGGGGGGGGAAACGCCCTGCCGGAAATCTAAACGGACCCGGTTCGGGACCGAAAATCACCAAAACTGAAAGAAAACGGGCAAATCTGAAGGAATGGTGTCCAGGTCAGGCAGGGCTTTGCTCGAAAACAACAAAACGGAAGGGAACCAGCAAGGGACTAAAAAAAACAAGAAAAAAAGAAAAAAAGACGAGAAGTAGGAAATGCAGGGGCGAAATGAACACCACACTTAAGGTACCCCAAGTAGCAAAACATGCGAAATCCGACATCTCACGTTAGCGGCTGGGGATGCCGAAAGAGCACAGAACGCCATCAACAGCAAAAAACACGGAAAACTGCCTATGGTCAGCAAACGCCAAAAAAAGACTTCTCAGACAGCGGAAGACCGACAGCCCCGAAAAACAGACGGACCAGGGGGTAACGGACAAAAAAAATCATTCAATGTCAAAAACCCCTTGCAAACGTTGAAAGGAGGAAATGAAAAACCTACCAACTCAAGCCCTAGCTGGTTACCATCCGCGCACGGGAAGGGCAACCCGACGAAGGGCGAAAGAAGAACGGAATCTAATTTTGGAAAACAAAAAGGATTCACAGAGGAATAAGGCGGGAGGAAGCGGGCCGGATATACGCAAAGGATGGATAGCAACGAGAACAGGAAAAGGCAGGAGGGAGAGGAGAGGATTCGGGAAGAGTGGATGGGTGGGCGAACCCCGGTAAGTACAAGAGGCCAAAGGGACGGGAAGAAGAGAAAGACGGAAGAAAAAAAGAAAAGAAGCAAAGGTGGAGGAGAAGAGGGAAACAAGGCGAGGGGAGGGGAAGGGGAAAAAAGGAAGATCCGGAAGAAAGGCAGCGATAAGGGATAGGGGGAAGTGTGAAAAGGGAGCGCTGGAATGGAGGAGGTAACGGACAAATGGAAGGGGGAAAGAAACGAAAAGGATGCGGGGGGGAGAAGGAGGATGACGAAATGGCTGTGATGGGGAGTTTCGGCGAGGAGATGGGAGGATAAAGAAAAGGGAATAGAAGATGAAGAGAAAGCAATAAAAGGGAGAGAGACAGAGGCGGGGAAAGGTAGGTAGGATAGGGACAACAGGAGGGAGATAAAAGAGAGAAGGGAGCCCCTCTGGCTTAGGATCAGAAGGGCAAAATGGCGTCCCAGAAAATACCCTTCACTCCATCTGAATAACCATCAAGAAAAGAAAAACGGCAAAGAACTACGTAATAGCATTCCAACCACCAAGGTCAGAAAAGAGGGGACCAACATAGCCCGCTCTCACAGCCGTCCAGGAGACAAACCCAAATCTGGTAGAAGTAAAGGAGTCGGCAAGGAGGAGGAAAAGCATTCACTTAGTAAGATAATTCTGCAGTAAATGGGCAACTCAATCAGGAGCACTGATCTGAATGAAAGTACAACAAAGAACGCTTGGAACCAGGAAAAAATAACGGCCGTTTCAAAGGTAAAATACTCGAAGAGGAAAAACTTCGGAGGGGGAAAGTAAAAGGAGGGATCACAAAAGGCAGAACAGTTAATACTTCATCAAAAATTCAACATTCTCCACTAACGCGCTAACCCCATCGAGTCATAACCCGGAAGAAAAAGGTTGAAGGGGAGGAAAGACCCACCCCGATCAAAGAACCTGCAACGTTCCCCGCCCAATCAAATGGCGAATCCAAACAAGCAGCGCATACAAACGCCCACGCTCAACCGAAAAAAAAAGAATATTGGGCAGGAGAACAACAGACACCATTACCGCGCGCAAACCAACCCCGATGCATTAGCCCCCAGAAAAGAAATCAAGGACCCCCACTGAGGAGACAACATAAGCGGCTTCGAGCAGGAAATGGCCAACAAAAAATCAAGAAAAGACGAAAACGAAGAAACTTAGAAAGCAAGTTCAGAAATCGTCAAACGGACTGTCAATCGCAACAAAAAAAGAAACCTGACAAAAACGACCAGAAATGTCTGTGCCGATTCTAACCGGCGCCATGCCGATCCAGGACCCAACTCATTCAAGCAGTTAAAAAGGACTAAGCGGCACAAAGGGGGTACTGGTCCCAGATATAAGGGAGGGGAAGGAAAGTAGAAAGACCCAGACGCCGGTACAACGAAGCAGGTCCCGGTGTGAACAGGCCACTGTGAACGAGGAGCAGGTCGTAGAGAAAAGGGGATGGAAAGAAGGAGGAAGAAGAGAACAGGGGGTGGGGGGGTGGACTCAGCAAAAGAGGAGGAAGGTACGAGGAGCGAACCACGAGAGCAGGGGGGGAAAGGCAGAGAGGAAAGCCTAGGAAAAAGGCTAATGGGGAGAGTTAGTATGAGGAAAAGAGCAAAGGAAAAACAGGGAGGGTAAAAAAGAGGGGAAAGGAGGGAGGAGGGAGGGGGGGTATAAAGAGTAGGGAGAATAGAGACAGCGGTGGGCAAACGAATAAGAAAGGAAACTAAGAAAGGAGGAGGTAGGGAGAAGCGGAAAGAAGGAGAGGAACTAGAGGCTCAAGAGCCAAGAGGAGAGGATAAAAGAGAAAGCCAGGGAGGGGGACACGTGAGGGGGTAGGAAGAGTGAAGGAAAGGCTGACAGGAGATGGAGAGGAAAAACAGAGAGCTATAAACAAGGAAGGGTGATGAAAGGCGGAATATGAAGAGGAGGATAAAAACTAAGAGGGAGCAGAAACGTAAATCTAAGATCTACTGTATTAGGTCCAAGAGAGGCACGCCAAACGACAAGAGAAGAGAGGGTGAGAGGGAGAGTAAGGAGGGGGAAAACAGTGCGCTACCGAGAGGAACAAGAGGGAAAGTGTGGAGGGAAGAGGGTATAGGAACTTGGAGTGGGGTGCTCAAGGGGGGTAGAGCAAGAGAAGACGGGGGGAAATCGTAAGCAAGAAAGGAGTACCCAGGAGACATTGTGTAGGAGGGGAGAGATAAAAGAAAAGCGGCAAGAGGAAAAGCCCAAATAGGGCAGCGTTGGGGAGCTGGAAAGAATGAATAATCAGCAGAAGCATAGGAATGATGGAGGGAGAGTGAGGAAGATATGTGAAGCGAAGAAAGAGATAGCGCAAAAGAGAAAGTAAATAAAGGACGAGGCGAGAACCCGAGGCAAAAAAATAAGGTTAACGTGGGAAGGGCGGAGAGGAGGCCGGAAGGGGCAGACAAGAGGAGGACAAGGAAAGACAGAGAGAAGGGAAAGTTTCGAAGAAGGGGAAAAGAGGGAGTAAGAGATAGGCACGGAAGGGCTAGGAGGCGAAAATAGGACGGGAGCGGGGAAGAAGGTATAAAAGGGTAAAACAAAAATGAAATAGACGAGCAACGCGCATGGGTTGGAACAGGGAAGAGAGACCGGGACAAACAGGGGACCGCGGGTAGGGAGATGTAAGATGGAGAAAAGCAAGAAGTAATAAGATAGCAAATTGATTGGACAAGTAAGGAAGGAATGGGAAGAAATGATGGAGCAGGGTGTAGAAAAAAGAGGAACGACAAGAGGCCGGAAAAAGGCACGGGAGAAAAGACAAGAAGAGCCGCAAGATGGAGAGAGAGGGGAGAGAAGAAGGGGGTAGTGTTGGGGACGAACTTTCGGACGATCTCCGCAGGGTGAAACAGAAAAAGGAAAAAACGAAGGAAGGGGAGGGGGATCGACCGGAAAGTGAGGACAGATCGGGGGGAGGAGTAGAGGGTGAGAGGAGAGAGGTAGAAGGAGAGGGTGGTAAGCGAAGGGAGAGGAGAAAAGAAGAGAAAAAAGAAAGAAAGGGATTGAAGGGGGGGGGAAGAGCCGGCTGTCAGGGAAAGAGGAAAAGCGTGGAGGAGAGGGAGTGCCAGATCCACAATGGGCAAGAAAGATGGAGAAGGGAGGGAGGAAAAAAAGGAAGGGCAGAAGGGGTAGTTGGGGAGGGGGTCTCGTATGGGGAGTCTAAGGATCAGGAGCGAGAGATGAGGGAAGTGATATGAAAGTAAACAGAAAAATAAAGGAGAAAAAAGGAAAGGATAGAGGCGGCGTGCCAGGGGAAGAGAGATGAAAAAAAAAAAGTGCTAATTGGGAGAGGCGCGGCGAGAAAAGTGTAGACACGATGAAAGGTCAATCAGTAAGAAGGCGAAGAGCAGAAGTACATTAGGTATTGGAAAAAGGATGAAATGGCAGAGGAACAACCAACAAGGGCCACGGAGAGAGATAATGTGAGGGAAGAGAAGCAACAGGAAAGTGAACAAGTGTGAAGTAGGATAGACCCGTAGGGAAGAAGAGGGGAGGGAGGGGGTGGGGGCGTCCGAGTGGGAGGTCCATCGGCAAAAGGCGGAATGTAGGAGAAGGGGACGGGGGAAGGAAATGTGGAAGAGAGAGAAGGAGGAGGGGAGAGAAACGAGAGGTTAGAAGGAGGGAGATTGAACAGACCAAATAGAAATGATAGGGGAAACAGATAGCAGCGACAAACTCTCAATGGGGGAAAAGAGCAAGAATACTAGAATACGCACGGGGGAGGTAAAAATGTGGAGGCGGGGGTGGGAGAAAGGCACAAGAAAAAAGAAGGAAGGAGAGAGGTGAGATAGAGGGCGGCCTAGATAGAGGAATAGGATGAAAGGGGAGAGGGAGTAGATAGGCGAGTGGGGGCAAGCACCTAGGTAGTACGTTGAGCAAAGATAAAGGTTAAGAGGGTGAAGGTAACAAATTGGGGGAAAAAGGTGAGAAAAGATGACAGTAGAAGGGTCTTCAATCTCACCAGCACGACAAAAATGCGAACATAATTAAGACCTTTTCTGATGCTGCGACTGGAAACTCTTCCCGAGTCAGAGCAGGATCGCCAGGAAAAAAAAAACCGTCAAAAACAAGGGACACAAACAACATATTGCAAATCCAAGAGAACAAAACACAAGCAAAAAAACGAGCACACCTTCAAAACTCAATCCAGGTAAAAAAAAAACCAACAGCGAGGCGAAAGAAAAAGGTTAAGGAGCGAAGCTTACCAACCAGGCAAAAAAAACACAGGGTAAAAAAAAAAAGCAAATGCGTGGGGACAGCCGAATGGGGCAACTTGTAAGAGAAACACTGGGCAGCGGACCAGAGGGAGGCTTTGAATAGGATCGCAGGACAAATGCGATCAATCCTTGTCTGACCTAATCAAAAGGGGAACCATCATGGGAAAGTCGAAAAAAACAAGGAGGCAAAAGAGAAGATTCCGTCAGAAGATAAGTAGGGAGGACTCCGAGGTCCAATAAAATGATGTTCATGGATATAGTTAAATCAAAAGAAGGCAGTCACCCATCAGGGTCGCTTTGAAAAAGTCAAGTCAAAATGAACTCAAAAAGTACAAAGATGCTAAAACAGCCCAATAAATAGAAAGATGGAGCGTTCTGAAACAGTTAGGAAGAAAAGGCCCTAAGTTAGAAATGACGCGGTGGAAAAGTGAAAGGGAACGGGATTGGGTGTAGAGGGGAAGGGGGCTGGCATGCTCAAGAGCTTCGAGTTCTTAATTTTGTTGAGGAGAGAGAAAAGAACAACTGGTTGTGGGTTCACTTCGCAGACGGGACTTCCCATAAGCAGGACGGACGACCGGATGCGGAGCAGCCGCCGCTGGTGGGGATCAAGAAAAGAGGGAAAAAAAAAAAAAAAAAAAAAAAAAAAAAATAGGCAGAAAAAAAAAAAAGGCACTTTTGGAGTCAGATCAATTACCAAATGAAGGTAGCGACAGGTATGCGGGAGGAGGAACGTCGGGAGGATAAGATAAACGGGGAAAATGGCGAGCGGATTTACGCCTCTGAGATTTGGTCGGGAACTTTGGTGTTAGGATGGAGCACGGGGGTCGATCCACATTTACGGCATGTGAGAGCATGGAAGAGAGGGGAGAGCGGACATGTGAACTTGCCTATGAGGGGTGTGGATCCGTGGCCTGGGTACGAAGGGGGTGACTGCGAAGGAGGGAAACGCCAAACTTAATAAAAAAAAACCAGGTTAAAGCAGGGGGAGAAAGATGAAAGGTGTGCGGCCGATGAGAACGGTGACGGGGGACGAGCAAGTGTGGAAGGGCAGGGCTGGAATACTTTGCGAGAAAGTAGACGTCAATATGGGGTGTACGGCCGGGTTGGGGGGTTGAAAAGGAACGGTGAACTGGGATCCGCGGACCAGGGGGAAATGGAAGGGGGGCGAGGGCGTTTACTTGACAAAGTTGAAAAACCATGGGCCGAAGAAATAAAGACGGGGAGGGGGGATATCGTAACTTGTTCTTTTCGGCCCGGGGAATCTGAAGGTGTGGACGGGAGGTAGGGAGGGGGGTAACGACTAACAGGGGTAGGAAGGGGATTAAGAAAAAAAAAAAAACGCGCTCTGCGTGGGACCGGCTTCACCGACGACGAAAAGGGAAAATGACCTTATTCAGGGGGGGACCCTCCTGGGATTGGGGGGAAGAAAAAAAAAAACCCAAAAGGTTCTGGCTGTCGAAGGAGGGGCCGGGGACCCAAGTTATTGTTAAGGTCCTTATTGTTTTACCTGTGACTGCCAAACTGCAAAATCAGAGTTGCTGTACGGACAAGAAGGGTAAGGCAACTGCAAATGATCGAAAGACGGCACGAAGGGAAGGAGAAACAAGGGAAGGGTTGAGCTGGAGTACTATCGTTAGGGAGAGTGAAGTGGACCCGCTTTGAAACGGAAACAGGAGCTCGGGTGAGGAAGGAACACGGCCGGGTGGGCTATCTGACCGCAGGCGAGAAGGGGACGGGGGAAAAAGTACGCCGGATCATGAAAAAGTGTTTATGGGCGGGACTTGACGAACGGCCGGATAAAGGAAACGAGGTACCGTCTGGGGTTCAAACTGTCTTCAAAGTAGTGGGCCGGGTGGAGACCGCGGAGGGGGTTGCCAGGGTGCACGAATTTCCCCAGAAGGGCTGAGTTGTCAATTGAAGCAGAATCAACCAAAAAATGTTCCAGGTTTCTGAGAGGCCCATTGGTCAACTTTCAAGGTGTGTGGAACTTGAACAAAAGCCTGGGAACGGTATGACGTGCGGGTCTTCCGTCCCTCTCTGAAAAAGTGATACCTTGTCTTTGAGTCGAGGAAGAAGAATGGATAGATAGGGAGAGGATTCGGCAGAAAAGAACGCAAGTGCTTCCTTATTCTCCAAAAAGTGGAAATAACTGCGCCGTACCCTTCATGTGAAAAAAATTAAGCAGAACCTTTTAAGAGGGAGGGAGGGAGACTTGATCAAATGTAAGGGGAAAGGAAACAGGGAACCAAAGAGTTGGGCAGGTCAGGAAAGAAAAAAACGGAGACAAGAAGGGAGGTCAGATGGGTGAGGTTGCTGAGGAAAGGGCCTCCCCTTGGGTCAGCCGTTCAGCATTCATGGAGGGACCACGAGATCCTTGCACAATGTGATCGAGAAGGGCGTCATGGGGAACCAAATGGGAAGGGGGTTTGAATTTAAGGCAGATTCAACGGCCTCCGACAAGCGGGGGGTAACGGAAGAAAAAAACAAGAGGGCATCTCTGGGGAAAGGAGGAAACCTAAATCATAAAAGATCGTGAGGGAGGGGGGTAGGGTGGACAATTACAGCGCCTGGTCGGGCTTAAGCGTCTCAAAAGGAAAGCCCTACTCGCCGGGATCAGCGCGTAGAAAATTAAACATCAAAAAAAGGGGCCCTTCTGGGAGTCGCCCGACCTTTCTTGGAGGAGAAGTGAGATGTCCTGGAAGCGAAAAAGGGAAACCCAACGGACAAGGGAAAAGCTTCAAGCTTGCAGGGTTGTACGCCAGTCGCAAAAAAGCGGACTCTTCCCTGGAGTCTTCTCATCACCAGCGGGTAGGCGAAAGCGCGGATTAAAGAAGGAGTCGCCTGGGCGTCGGGCGGGGAAAAGGAAAACGGATTCAATGGGGGTTAAATCGCATTTCGTTGGGGAGGAAAAGAGATTAGTTGGAACTTTGAAAAGCGTCCTTGTTCTTCCTTTCTCTAAGTAAAGAAGGCCGCCAGAACCGTGTAGAAATCAAAAAAATCCAGAAAAGAAGTCGCGGATGATCTTGAGCTTAGCGGAAAGGGTGGGACAACGTGCCAGTCCTTTAGGTTTGGTTGTTGGAAAAAAAAAGCGGCTGGGACACTGGCTTGAATGGAAAAAGAGGAAAAACAAACATTATGGGTTAAAATAAGTCCTCTCCCTGGAAGGGCAAAACCGAAACCAGAAATCACCGCGGGGGAAAAAAAAGAACGGAAAGGAAAAAAGAAAAAACGCACGGGTGACCGAAGCAAAAGAAAAACTCAGAAAGACATCTGCGGATGCGGGTCGACGACGAACCAGGATTCTTGGAAAGGGCTGGTTCTTGACTACAGATTACCTACCACCTGAAAAACTGGACAATGGCAAAAGACGCCTTGCGCGGCGCAACAAACGCCGCCCTGGACAATACTTCGGAACCGCGTCAAAAAAACGAAGAATTTCTGAAACTGGCCAAATCTCAGCGAAAAAAAGAAATGATGGCCTCAAGCGAGTTCGGACCTACGCTGGGACGAGGGGACCAAACGCAACAGTCAACGCTTGGCAAAAATAAACTGGGAGGGGGAAAAGCTCAAGGGAATCCTAAAAACGGCACTGGCAAAGGCGTTGCTGGGGGGGAAAAGAAAAAAAGGTCGGCCGACAGATCACAGAGCAAACTTCCCATCAACAAGGCTGGAGATCGGTCCGGAAGACCAAGTTGTATAGTGCTGGATAACCCGAGAAATAACGCGCAAAAAAAACATTGGAAAAGATAAAAAGCACAAAAAGAACTCATCTCCCAGGGAACGACGCCAGAAGCAACACCAACGACTACCTCTCCGCTTTATTCGGCTATTGTCGCTGAAAAAAATCCACTACTCCAGAGGGGGAGACTGCTGCATGAAAATAGATCTTGAAACCCGAGGCATTCACGAAGCACGGAAACCAAACACCCGACCGCAGGCCCGACAGAAAAAGCAACCATCGCAAGGTCACGGATCATTTGCAACCGATCCACCTCCGGTAGGAAGAACCTAGACAAAATTAGAAAAAAGCCAGAGCAGAAAGTGGAAGGTTCGGAAGCGTAGAAAACAAAAAACTTACCAAGAAATAAATAACCCGAAAAAGCCCGCACAGCGCGCCGACTAAAAATGGCCGAACAAAGAACTTTACCTTCCTGGAGAACACTGGGCGAAAAGACCAGCTTCATGGGGAAGGAATGTGCTCGAATCGCCCAATAGAATAAAAAAAAAAGAAACTCTTTTCCTCTCATCACCTCTAAAGTCTCAGCCAGAGGGACACTACAGAGCGCAAGAAAGCTTAGAATCCAGTTAGAACGACCGCTTGGTAAGCAAAGGTCATACCAAAAAATCGACCCCGGTTTAAATATTGCTCATACCCATACCAACAACAAGCCGAGCGGGGGTGACTCAGTCAAATTGGAGAATCCCCTAAGTTAAATCCCCTACCCACACCTCCCCGGGACCGGATGTAAAATCGAGGACATAACAAGATAAAACGCTGGAAAAGGGTAAAAAAGTCCACTTACGGCGGTATAGAAGAAGCGTACCAGGGCGTAAACCCAACCAGCCTCAAAACGTAACCATCTAAACAGAATGAAACACCGAAAGGGAAATCTGGGAATTCCCAAGCACCACGAATGGCCGCAAGCAGTCAAAAAGGGGAATCACACGATTCCTCTACTCAAAGAGAAAACCGACTTCTGGTATCAGGAAACGGAAAAAACTTCTTCGACATCACGCAACCGGCAGGCCCAGTCGGCAGGCTGGATAAAAAAAATTCAGTCCTCCGACAGCATAAAAATTCCGAACACCAACGTGGGAAGAAAAAAGAAACAGCTTCCTTTAAAAAAGCAATCACGGAGAACAGCGAAAATGACTCAGGCACTGAAAGGGGCGGCCAGGCCTTTTCAACAAATGTTCACGAGTCCGGCCATGTCAAGTCTCAAGCAGAGGGAAGACCCCCAATATCAAGGACGCCCCAAAACTTTGAAGGGAGTGACACAAAACACGCCGACAAAAAAAGTCAACACGTCCAAACGAAGAAGAAAAATTTGAACCCAGAAAAAGAATACATAAAGAAACCGAAAGGGAAAACGACTCGAATCAGGCTCCACGTCCTCTTTTGGTCAAAAAAAAAGAACCACCAGCGAACCCTGGAGCGAAAAACTCCCAGAAAAGACAGAAAGAGGAACCACTAACGGAACCCCGTCTTCAGGGGAAAGAGAAAACCAAGGACCTCCCCGAAAAAAACCAAGAAACAAAAAAAAGGGATCTGAAAAAAGTATCAGAGAAAAAAACCCCGAAGGGAGACTTAAGTGTATGCCTCGTAAACAAAAAACGCCAGAAGGTCCCCCATCTTCAACACACATAATTTTCCCACCAAAAAACGGCCACTAAAAGGGGGGGGGCAATAAACACCAAAAGCAAAAAGCCTTATCAACGAGAGACTGAAAAGAAAAAAGTTTTGGCACAAAAGGCGAAACATACAAAGCACCACCTACGACACCTCCCTACACACATCCATAGGTTCCTGGAGAAAAGGGGAATCAGGCCAAAGGTAAGCCAAACAGGCTCCAGGTCTTCTCGCAGAGGAACCCCTAGAACATTGACCCGGAAGGAAGAATCTCCCCATACCTGGAAGACCGACCCGGAAAGTGTCCAGAGCTGCCGCGAAAATCGCCATGCCGAGGGGAAAGTTCTAGAAGTCGGAGGAACTGAGCGAAGCTGCAAAATTCTGGACTTTGCTGAAGAAAGAGAAAAAGAACCTCCCTTGAGAAAAATCTTCAACAAAAAAAAGTTCAATAAGCAGCCCACAATGCAAGAAGAAGAGACAGTCAAAACCTAAATCAAAGGGGTCCATGGTAATCCACGCGGACATGGCCAAACAGACTTGGAAAGTAGGATGCTATGTCATAAGGAAAGACCGGCCACCACTCACGTTTCAGAAGGTGCAAGTCTGGAAAACAGGAGGAAACTGGAGAGCCTAAGGGAAAGCGGGACGACGGGAAAGGCCATGAAAGGAATAGGAGAAGAGAACAAACTTGGCCGGATCCTGAAAAACGGAAGCCGGAATAGAAACGGGTCACAACAAGAGCCTCTCACAACAACAAAGGGAGGGAAGAAATATAAGCTTTCATAGAGTTGCGGTGAACGATCGGATCTAAGCCGAAGTATTGGGAAATCGGCAAAAATGGGAGAGATTAGAAAACGCAGAGAAATCAGGCAAAAAAAAACGGGCAGCTGGGGGAAAAAAATAATCTAAAATTGCTCAAGGTTTTGGGAAAACTGGGGCAAAGGCGCCGAAGAAAGGGGGGGGGCCATCACCGGGGTAGAGAAAAGCTTCGCGACAAAAAGGCACCAGGACGAGGTCACCGTCTGGAAAAAAAGGTATGGAGTTTGAAGGAGGCCAGGGCAAAACTGAATCCTTGTGGAGCATGATCACAAATTGGTGGCACGCGGGAACGGGCGGAACGGCAGAAGAAAGACTGACTCCTGGGGAAAACGCTCCTTCATTCTAAAGAAGGCTCAATTCGAAGAGAAAAGGTCGTTGTTTAGCGGCGTAGGAAAAAGGGGGTGGAACGGTTTAGCTCCAGGTATGCTGGAGCTGTAGGGGGGACTGTGTTAAAAAAAGGAGAGAGGAAAAACCGGTGGGAGGAATTTAGATCTACTTTCAGGAACCTCTAGGGGGTTACTGAGTCAAGGGGAGAGGGAAGGTTTTGATCGGAAGCGTGGTGCACGCAAAACGAAGATGTTAACAAAGTTGTGGAGGAGAAGAACGTTTCGGGGTGGTTTGGTAAAACGGAGGCGTTGGGGGGGGGAAGAAAACGTTGGCATGTTTAATGGGGGAAAAGCGGCCGAGGCGGCAGGAAGAAAGGGGGTAAACATGAAGGGTCCAACCGTGCCGTGGGTGAAGAATCTTATCACGTTCAGGCCGTGCTGAGACGGTGGAAAGGCAAAAATGGTGTTCGTCTGGTTCGGGCAGGGGGGGGGGAGGATAAACCAAGACGGAGGGGGTACGGGTCCGCTGTCGTGCTGGGAGGAGCGACGGCACGGAAGGTCTTTGGCGCTTTCAAAACTGCTGCGAAGGGGGGGGAAAACCACATAATGTGCCGGGGGCAAACAGGTCCGCGGAGGGGGAATGGTCGGAATGCAGTTAAAGAAAGGAGGAAGGGAACAAGGGAGGAGAAGGGGAACTTTTAAGCAGGCGCGGGTGGTAGACAAACAAAGGACTGGGGACGGGAGAAGGCAGGGGTGTCGCAAAGAGATGAGGGGAGCCCGGACATGGCCGGAAAAGGAAAAAATCGGGGGGGGAAGGAACTGGGCCGTGGGGGGAAATAGCTGTTCACAGATAATTTTCTCGTCTGCTAGGTGCTTGGAGCCTGGAACAGAGGATTTTTCCATAACGTGAAAGTTGTAAGGGGGGGAGTAAGGCTAAGCGCTGAGAGGAGAGGAGGTGCTTTACACGAAAAAAACTGTTGGACTAAAGAGAGGGAGAGACCTACTATGGACGTCTACCAAAACTTGTTGAGCGGCTTAAAGGCGCAGAGGGAAAAAGCACGGGAACGTGGAAAGTGCAGAAAGTGGGGTTAAATGGGGAAGACGCGAAGGAAAGGGGGCTGAATTGGGTGATTGCGGGGGAGGCCGTACGTCATGTAATTGAAAAACTCCAGGGAAAGGTAGATTGACATACAAGTGGGTGCAGGAGGGGGAATAGCTCTGTAAATCGGCGTGGAGACTGGTGGTGAAAAAAAACGTGGCGGAAAAAGGTTTGTAGGAGAAATTCGGCGGTGGGTCGCCAGGCGATAGGGTTCAATCTCTGTCAAAGGGGGTCTGGGGGGGAAGGGGGCAACTCAGACCAGCGGGGAAGAATGTACAGGAGGGAAATTGTGGCCTTTCAGGGTGTGGGAAGGGCCATTTCCTCTTTCTGCGGGGGAGGTCAATTTCCTTCCTTCTGAACTAATACCGTGGGAGACCCAAACACCAAAGGAAACCCCCCCCCACCCGCGCGGAAGAAGGCGCTGATCGGCGTGGAGGTCGCTCAGCCGCGAAAAGGATCGCTCGGAAAAAAACTCGGAAAAAAGTTTTGGAGACTAGGGATACAGGGAAGATCTGGGGTTCTCCATCCATTGTCAGGGATCGCCGCTAGTCGGGGAGGAGGGTTCTTAGGAGCCCTGGGGCAGCATCGGTAAAAAATCAGCCAGAATAGGCCACCCAGCCGACAGGGAAACATTCCGGGCGTATGAAAGAGGGTATGCGGGGGGTCCGAGGGGGGCTTCCCCCCGGGATCTGTGAGCGGAAGGGGTGGCCACAAGAAAAATTTCACCATGATCTTGTACGCAGTTGCAAAAAATGGGAGGGAAGTTCGGCGGATCTGAGGAAACTTACGAGGCAGAAGGAAAGACAATCGGAGGAGGAAGCAGGCCGCGGAAAAAGCCGGGCAACCTGACCTAACGGAAAAGATCTATTTCTTTTACGCAAGCTCGCGTGCGTGACGGGGCGGGAGAGCACTTCATCTACCGAAGTTCAAGTCGCCGGAAAAGGGAGGCAGGGTCTCGGGGACACGATGTAAAGCAGAACCGCAACAGTTAAAAGGGGAAGCAAAAGAAGGAACGGTAATTGGAGTGAGTCGGAAATGGTCCTTCTCGAAAAGCGTTCTACCGAAACGGATAACAAGCCTCGCTTAAGGAATTGCATTGAGGGGGCCAGCCTGATGGGAAAAAAAAAAAACACGAAAGGCGAAAGGGGCAAGATAGTAAAAGACTTGTGATTGGAAACTCAGGGGATGGCGTCAGGATGTAGGCGTAAAGGATTCTGGGAACACCGGTTCGCTGACAGTCGCGGGGGGCAGGGAGGAACAGGAATTCACTGGAAAGGGCGGGTTTTAGGCAGTCGAAATCACCAGGGATTCCCCCAACACGCACAAGAATCCTTTTGTCGATCTACAGCCAAAGAAAAAAGGGACCGCCGGAGATTCGTCGGAGGCGGGGGGGGGGGGGGGGGTGGGGGGGGGGGGTGGGGGGGGGGTTGATCACCCACGCTGCGCGGAAGGGCTGTCCGCGCTATGCGGAGTGGTCCGGACGGCTGGATGGGAACGGGGAGTTTTGATAAAGGGGGCGAAAGGA
>Ga0179593_1436430_pt1 | contig 31963 bp, 38 predicted proteins | sample CZODoug2_1_08_16_FD_185931 | JGI IMG/M metagenome (GOLD analysis project Ga0179593, IMG submission 185931) | Vadose zone soil fungal communities from Angelo Coast Range Reserve, California, USA - CZODoug2_1_08_16fungal (PacBio error correction) | ecosystem: Environmental > Terrestrial > Soil >...
CGGACCCACATATCTCCGTCGCCCCTTGCACGTCCCACATTCAGAAAAACCCAGAATTCCAAGGGAGATTCAAAAATGATCAAAAGTAGAGAGTTAGGGGAAGAGGAGAGAAAAAAGGAAGACCAGGATCCCCGAGGAAGATTCAGATCTGTCTTCTTCACCAAATGGTGGGAGACATTCTCAAAGGGCCGAGGAGCAGCCAAAAAAAATCCGACCAGGGAAGGCGAAGGAGGAGGGCTGAACATATCAATTCGAGGACCCTCGAGCAAGAAACCAGCAAGCTCATGGAAACATGGAGAAATAGGGAAAAGGAAGGCGCAAACGAGAAGAGAAAAACACGAAGAAGAAAGGAGGACTCATGTAAGCGATGACTTAAACTGCGAACAACGTACCGCGAAGGTCCGAAGAAAAGGATGGAGGGAAGACACGCGAAGAGAAAGGAAAAAGAAATGGTCAAGGAAGATGATAAGGGAAAGGGGCCGACAACATACCTCGAATCTGGTAGTAAGCTCGTGTAAACTAAAAACAAGGATGGGGGGGACCCGGGAGAAAAGCGCAGGGGCAGAAATGGAAGGGGAGAGATCTCAACACACACTATCGTAGGAAAACTAAGTCGCAATGAACATAACAAAAGGAAGGGGGGGTGGGAGGAAAAACAGCTAGGAAAGGACAAGAGTAGGGGGCCCGGAAAACCCGGGACTCTGCGCTATCCTGGCTACTTCTCGGCGGGCGGTCTCCATCTTGAGGATGAAAACAAGCCGAGAAGAAGGAGGGGGGGGGGCGACAAAAGAAGCCAAAAAAGACGGCTTGTCCAACGAACTCTACGGGGGAGGTCAAGTGGCGAAGAGAGGCACGGCTACGGGCCAGCAATAGGAGAAAGACACGTTAGAGGACCTGGGCGAATCTGGCGAAGTTTCTTTGTACTTTTCCTCGACCGGGTGCTGTATGACCTCCTGTTCTGAACCGGGGAGGGAGGATACTGCCGGCGCAGAGACGGAAAAAAAAAAAAAGAAAAAAAAAGACGGAAGGCCGGGACATCTAGACTTGGTAAAAGACAGCTCTCCGAAAAAAAAAGGCGAGAGAATTGAAATTCAGGAGGTGCAGATCAGAGAAAAGGGAGGGCCCTGGGAAAAAAAAGTCAAGGATAATCATTGGATACGTCGGTTCGACTTAATGTGGGGGCGGGAGTGCACGGTCAAGAGAGCAGGGGATGGGAGAAAAACAGATACCTGAGAAGGGCCAAGGCGGGGTAAGCCTTCCTGCCCTCGACTGCGGAACAAGGGTGCAAGAAAGGATGGCGAGGGAAGGGAACGAAAGCTGGTCGATTGGAAGACGCGTGAAGCTTGTCCAGTCCTCCTTGGAACTTGATGAACGGACTTCTTGGTCGCCCACAGGAAAAGCGAGGAAAAAGAAAAACGGAGAAAAACGGAGCAAAAAGGGGGACAAGCTTGGGAAAGAAAGTTATGGCGGACCTCCGCATTACCAACCACAAAAGCTCCCTTCAACTGAAAAGGATGAAAAGCCGGTGGGGGACTGGGAAGAGTCCAAGCAGAAAGAAAAAACAAGGGGGGCTGGAGGGGGGGAACTGCCACTCGAAATCTCTCCTTGAAACGCAAACGCTTAAAAGGAGGGAAGGACCACCGGAAAAAAAGCTTGACAAAAAAACCGGCAAAGACCTGTCGGCGAAAAAAAAAGGGAATAGGGACGGCTCGAGAGGGTTTTGGGGTTGATTTTATTTGCAAATGGGGGGAGGGCCTATAATTACTAAAGACAATGGCAAGGGAAACCCAAGGAGGGGGGTGGGACTAAACCGCCTCGTCAATTTAGTTGATAGCAAAGCCCTAACGCACAAAGGGGGCAGAAAGGTAGATTAATGAAAAGCGCAGGGCGACTAACAGACCCGCTGGGGCAGGAAAAACAGGACACGGTGAAGGATCGAAACGGTCAGTCCGGCAAAAGTGGCGCGCGACAGCGCGCCTTTGGGGCATAAAAAAAAACGAAAAAGGTGGGGTATAGCCGGTAGGGACGAAAAAGTGGGAAGATGTCCAGAGAAACAAGTATGGGGGGGTGGCGGCAAGAAATGTCTTGTCAAGAAGAAGTCCAGCGGTAAAAAAAAAAAAGACAACCCGGCACCCCTCACGCTCACAAATCTTTTGAGGACCGGAAAAAAAACAACGGGGTCTTCCGACGGAAAAAGTGAACGGGGCCCGGGACACGAGGCTCTTCGGGTCAGCAAAAACCCGTGGTATCCAAAACCAAAAAAGCAACGGGAAGGGCGGGGGCCAACTTGAGGGAGAAGGGGCTGGGGTCCACATGTCGTTGGGGTTCCCAGCAATGAGAATTACTCTACTTGACCCACAGGAAAGCGGGCGCAATCAATGGGCAAAAAACGGGTGTGACAGGGAAAAAAAACGTAGCGAATGGGGGGGGTCTGGGGACCCCGCCCACGGTGTGGAAGGAATGACGTTTGGGCGATTGAAGGAGGGCAGAGCGGACAACAGAAATGCGGGCACCAAAACAAGGGCATCGTGTTCCAATAAAACAAAAAAATCGGGGTCCAACTTACGAAATGGTGGAAGCGGTATGACTGAACGGAAAAGTCGGCTGGGGCCTCGCACGGAAAGTACAGAGAAACCTCGCAATCCCCGCCAAAGCGGAAACCTCCGGAGAGCCCGGGGCATTGGGGTGACAAAGAGATTGACGACTAATTCGAATTACTGGGGGGTGAGGCCAAGTGACACCGACGTGCGTCACCGGGGTGAACTACAGACTGCGAAAAAAAAAACTCGCAAGTATGAAAACAAAAGGAATTAAGTGGGAATGGACAGCAGAAAAAGACAAGAAACCCGGCCTACTGGTCGGTCCCTGAAACACGATCAATCAGAAAGTTGATTTGGACGGGAGTCGAAAACGTATACAAGAAAAAAAAGCCAAGCGGGAAGGGAACCTTGGTCGACAAAAACGCAGTGAGCTGAGGTTCCCGGGAGGCAGACTGAAAAAAGGGCAAGGATTTGGAAACGTTCGGAATCGATGGAAAAATGGGGTGAGTTCGTAAAGGGGAGGACGGGGTGTCACCAGAAGGGACAGTAACCAATCGTTCAAAGAAGAAACATTAAAAAAAACCAAACAAACCAAAAAAAGGAGATAAAAAGGAATATAACTAAAAGGAGGAGAAACGCCCAGCAAAGCAAAAGCTCTGGCTGGAAAACCTTGGGGGAACAGGGCCGCAGCAAGGAAAAGAGATGAAAGTAAGAACAGGTAGAATTGTTATCCTGGAAACCACGGATGATCGTCCCTCGAAGGTGGGGGGGGGGGGGGGTTTTGGGCAAGGATAGAAAAAGAAAAGGAGAAAGAAAACAGCACCGCAAGCTACAGCGAAGGTGAAATTTTGTTGTTTGGGCCGGGAAAGCCCGGAGCAATGTGGGACAGGAGTTTGAGAAAGAAAAACAGGCTCGCGCATTTCAAAACAAACCGTCACGCGGGGAGGAAACGGAAAAGGGGGCGGGGGAGCAAACCATCGACCGCGGGGGACCAATTCTTTTGCCAGGAACTATCACTAAAAAATCTGAGCGCCTAGCAGTATAAAACATGGACTCGAGACAGGGGTCAGTCAAAAGAACAAAGGAGACTAGGGAGCCTCTCTGGGCTAAACATTCGGCGATGTCTAAGACTACATGCACAAACGAGGAGGGGACGGGGTAAAGGGGGGGATCAGAAGTGTGTCGGGTGGACGAAGCGGCACAGCCGCAAATGTAGGAGTGAACTAAGGGGGTGTGGGGGGAGGAGACAAAGATCACGGCCTCCACAAAAAAAACATATTAAGGTCCCAAGAGTAGGGACGGGCTCATCTTCTAAAGAAAAAAGAGATCGGTGGCGGGTCATGGCTGAAAAGTGGGGGATTAGTGACAAAACGTAAAAAGGCGAACAAAGGGTCAAACCCATGCTCACCGAAGAGATTCCGGCGGACTGCGTGGAAAAGTATCAAAACCCCAAACCAACAGGAGGGGTGACGGGGGGCCTGGCGCTAATTCCGGCCACTGACTGAAAGGCTGTGGTAGGAGCGCCCCGCGGTGCTCACTGGCGTTTCGACTCGTAAACGCCAGCGAAACAGGAAATAAACGGGAAAGGACGGGACGCCCCACGCCAAACACATCTCCACCTGACATCGCACGGCAAGATGGTCCCACCGTGAAGAAAAGACAATTGACCTGGGGCCACAATACTGAAGAAAAAAACCCACACGGTAACTTAAGGAGGGTGGAAATTGGGACCGGTCATTATTCCAGTTTATATGGGCCTGGATGATATTACGCGTCAGAAGGACAGCACCAGGGTGCAATTCGTCAACCAGATGCGTCGACGCCAGGGGCTGCAGCAGGAGAGCCACAAGCGGGTTTCGTACACTTATCGAGAGGGATAAAGAATCTCCGGACACCCGGGGGGTGCCTAAAATCGAGAATCAGAATTGCGCAGGACAAACATAAGAGAAGGGGGGCAATTACGCTTCTTGACCGAAACGAACCCAAAAGAAAAAACGCCGCAAAAAGGAAAACGAGGCGTCACCTCTCCCAACCCCCAAGAAAATCACGGATGGGAGCCCTTGGAAAGGGGCAAAGTTGGGGGAAAGCGCAGGAGGGTAACGTATCCCCAGGCCCCCCGAAACAAGGGGGGGTGGAGCAGCCAAGCCGTCGTGGCGGTGTCGTTGGCGAATGGGTAAAAAAGACGCAGTCGGATACCGGAAAGCAAAGGTCGCTGTAAACCATCCATCAGGCGGCCAGAATGTGAGCAGAGACAAGAAGAGCAACGCCAGCACAGGGCCCGCGGGCATGAAAGCAAAGAGGGGCCCACGAGCAAACAACGGGGCGACGGGTACTCTGAAAAAGGAATCAGGGGGGAAAAAGGGAAACCCGCGGGTGCGTGGCGGCGGGGCCGTGGCGGAGCGAAGGTCAGAACCCTGCCATGCGAGAAAAAACAGCCTATGGTGGCTAAACGAAAGAAAACAGTCAACGTTGGGCGGACAGCAAAGCCCGCATGAGAGACCCTCGAACTGAATCTTGCGAGATCGGCCTCACCCACAGTAGACACGCCATAAGCACCCGGAACCTCGGCTGGCACAAGGGCAAGAACTTGGGAGTGTGCGGAGGGAAAAAAACAACGGCCCCCGAAACCATCACGCCCGTGAATGGAAGGGTAAAATACGAATGGCAATAAGGAAAAAACGGGTAAGTCGAGGTGTTTTCGGGACCAAAAAGCACTAGGGAGGGATGGCACACGAAGCGGGTGCAAAAAAAAAAAAAGTGGGCAAAAACAAAAACGAACCGGGCCAAGGCCAAGAGCCATAGCGACAGGGGGGGTGAAAACGTGCTGAAACTGCGTGAGAAATCGGGCAGTCGCACACCTAGGGAGAATCGCCAAGCACAAAAAACCTTCAGGGGGGTCACCTTCACTCCGAAAATCAGACAGCGTTAATTTCGCAGGGAAAAAGGGAAACGGGGGAAAAAATGACGTAACCTGGCCTTTCGGTTCATGGGGGAAGAAGGCCCTGGCGGAATACTGAAAAAAAATTTAAAAAGGTGTCCAGGAAGATAAACACATGGCACCAGTCATGAGACAAATGAGAGAGACAAAATTGGAAGAACCATACGTTTGACATAGGGATCAAGAAAAAGAGAGCAAAAGAAAAATTGGGAACGTCACTAGGTCGCACACGGACCGTGGACGGGGGAATCGGTCAAAAGATCGGCTAATCTCAGTAAACAGGGGGGAGACGGGGGGGGTACCGGAACGGGGATGCTGGCTGTGCGACTCAGAAAAACTTGATCCCGGTGATTGAGAGCCGCAGGAAAAGGGGATTCGTGGGCTGTTAAGGAACACTTGACCGTAGCCTCTCGGTGGTACAAGACAAAGGATCTCAAAAAACCTAGGAAGGGGGAAGAGGAGAGAGAGAGTGCAAGAGAGGGCCAAAAGCCCTAATGCATGGGAGCAAAAAAGAGGGAAGAAGGCCCGAAAAAGACAGGAAAGCAAATACAGATAATAAACTTAACGGGGTACAAAAAGTGAACCGTACCCAAAAAGGGGACCCTCAATACACGGGAACGAAATCATGCCACCCTGGCAAAGAAGAGATCTCCTCCTAGCCTTCCGAGTAAAGACTAAGGCACTCAGGAAAAAATGCCCAAGGTAAACTCGGGACCCGTTCACACAAAAGGACAAGGAGGTGGAGAAAGCCTGGAGACACTAAAAATCCTTTTGTCGGAGCAGGAGGGGGCAGAAAGAAAGGGGGGAATTAGCAGGGTGGAGGGAGTCTGGCCCAAAACGCCAATTGTTGCCCAGGCATTCGGGGGACCAAGGCCACGGAACTTCGGCCGGGGGTCCAAGCAGGGTAAGTGAAACCTGCGAAAAACACTTACTGGGAATCAATAAACAGGAGGTGGACACTGAGAAAGGGACGGGAAGAAGACCCCAGGGGGATTGTGGCGACTGACGAACATGGACATAGAGGGGGGTGGACAATTCTCCGCTCTGCCCCTTGTGAGGGGAAAATTACTGCCGCGAGTTGGGGAAGCCATTCGAGGAATGGGGGGGCGGGAAAAAGAAAAAAAAAATCGAAAAAGGGAAAAAAAAAAAAAGGTCCCTGATCACAGCGCAAGGACCCAGGAGCCAAATGGAACCAGGTGGGGACGGCAAAAGTGTTTTAGGGGTTCAAAAAGAGCCCTGACGCGAAAAAAAAGGCAAGGGTGGCGAACTAGAAGGCCAAAAATAAATTGAACAAAAGGCGGCAGGGGGTGGGTCGAGGTCACAGATACGTGAGTCGAACGAGTCGAGCTCAGGCGCGTTCTATCATGCTCCCTGGGAGTGCAGGCCGGGTCGTCAAAACGGATCTCTGAAAAAATGGCGTTCTCGGGCACTGGGAAGGGAAAGTGAAGAGCCACAATGAAGCGAAAGGACGCACACGGTCAACATCCGAACAGCTCATTGAGAGTGGTGGGGGGACGAAAAAGAACCAACCCAGTCAGGTGGAAAAGGGGGGTGGGGGACAGGGAAACTCACGGGCCACGTCGGTGGGGGAAGGGGACGGTATACCAGGGATGGCCGTAAAGCCAAGGGCCAGGTAAGAGCTTTTTCCGGCTGGATGGGGGGCGTAAAAAGGGCGAAGAAGACAAGGGTCGATCGATCACAAGCTAAACCAAAAAATGAACAGGCGAAACGAAACCAAAAACGTTTCGGCGGGCATGGGGGGAGGGGATAAACGGGACCGGCGGAACGTCAGGATTTAAAACCGGGCCTACACCCTAGAAGGGAGGGGGTTGTGGTAAATACGACCGAACATATCAAGGGTTGTTGATGGTAGGGGGGCGAGGGTCGGTTGGGACCGATTCATAACTGTTCTATGCGGGGGGGGACTAAGTCTGAACCGATTTAAGGAAAAAAGACCTGGCAGGGAAACAGGCAGCTTTCGAACTTCATCCCCCGCCCAACGACGCTAGTGGAAAACGAAGGAATGTGCCGGGAGGGGCAAAACTGATATAGGAAGGATTAGGGGGACAAAAAAATTGAGTAACATGGTGGAGCGGGCCCAGTGGAAGGTGCATGTGAGTGGGCCAGGGCCAACCCCTAGAGAAACTGGCTTGGGGAAGACAAATGGAGAAGGACTGAGGGTAGGCAGCTTGCAGGCGGGAAAAATGGGGAACTTTACAACACCTGAGACAAGGGGGACAAGACAAGTAAAAGAGCAAAACTTCAGGGACAAAAGAGGGGCGGACAAAGCCCTGGGTGTCGGGGTAGAAATTGACAAAGGCTCCGCCGAGACAAAAACGGGTTGGCAAAACGGGGGGGTTCGAAACAACTCAGCAACTGTCACCCGCCGAAAAGCCGACCGAATATAAAAAATAGACAAAGGATGGGGTGGAGTGGGGGGACGGAAATGGGTCTGCCGTAGGGCAAGGGTCCGTGGGAAAAAAAAGCAGAACGAGGTGGAGCGGGTCTGAAAAATCAACTCGTAATGTCCGGCAGACATGTAAAAAAAAAAACAAAAACTTTGGTGCGAGTGGGATAAGACAAACTAGGGTGCCAGGAAAGAACCTTGGTGACGCCTGTTCGAGGAGTTGGGCCGGCTCGCGCACAGGGGTTGGAAAAAAAAAGGTGTTCATGGGGAAAAAAAAAGAAGGGTCAGCGGTTGACAACCTCAGATATATTCGGACAGGGGTTAGGGGGGAAAAAGGAAAAAAAACCGAAAAGGGCCGGAGAAAAGGTGGAGCAAACAAGGGGGAAGAAAAAAAATACGCTGACTCCCTCAAACCACTTTATGACTAAAGGATGTGCTGGGGGGGTTTGTGGGATCCGAACCGAGGAAAAATTAATGACAGAAAGGGAGAAGTAAAGAAGGGCAAAGAAGCGCGTGGTGGACACCTGGCCTAGTGTTTACGGGTAGATCGTGGGGGCGCCTGTGGGGGGAAACAAAACCCGACAGAGCGCTGGGGACCTCCAAAAACAGGAGAAGAGAGGGGGAGGGGGGGGCCTCGTGAACGGGGACCGAGGGTGCTGCCCTATGGCTGGGGAAAAAAGTCAAAACACAAAATATTGGGTACTGCAGAAAAAATGGGGGTGGACAAACCGAAAATTCAATCGAGCCGGACAAAGAAACAAGGGCCGTACCTGGAAGGACCCAGTGCCACAGTCATCAACGCGCCAAAACGACAGGGGGCTCCTGGTAAAAAGACAAACGTTTGGAGGAAACAAGAAAAAAATCCCGTGCAAGGGCCGAAGGACGGAGAGATCAACAGTCGACGGGGTTGATTGGGCCAAAAAAAAGTGTAAACCAGGAAACAGAAAAGGGGAATTGTGGGAGACCCTGGCGACGGGGGGCGAGACTACACGGGTGAACGCGGGGAAGGGGAAAAGAAATGGAAAAAGATCAACCCCATAGAATGAAGGGACCAACAGGGGATGTAAAGGGCGCCTGGGGATTGACCCGTGGGGTAGGTAAGGGAGGAAGCGCTGTCGTCAATACAAAAGACCTTTGTGCTGGAAATTGACGGGGATAATGGAAGGGCTCGGCCCAAGCACATGCATCAACAAAGGAATGGGGGGACTCGAAACAGCGAAAAAGCGCGGTGTTGAACTGAGAAAAAAACGGGAGCAGGGGTCAAGGTGCAAAACGGTCAAAAGGCAACTTCAAGTGAAGGGCAAACACTCCACGAAGGAGACGGGAGCAGGGGGTGACCGGTGGTGTGCAAAAAATGGTCACACACCAGAATAGAAGAAAAACTAACTTCAGTTCATGACCAGGGAAAAAGGGGGAGTAAAACTGTTAACCCGCGTCACTAATATGAGCAACGTGTGAAAACAAATTCGGAGACAGGTAAAGGTAAGGAAATCGCAAAAAAACCAAGACGAATTGATACACAAACAGTGATAGTCCTGGGCTCTCAAACAGCCGCGCAAAGCCAAAATGACAACTTAGAGGGCGCGGAAAGAGCAAGCGCAAGGACGGACAGGGCCCCCAAAGGTCAGGTTAAAACCAGGGGGGGGTGAGGTTACAAGTTAGGATTTAAGAGGGATCCGGGAAGCGATAAGGGGGACAGGTTGAGAAAACTTGTGGCGGGACTCTGGTGGTGCACAAATTGGGGCGTGCCCAACGCAGGGAGGGGTTCGCTTTGAGGTGGGGGGGGGGGCGGCGAAAAAAAAAAAAGGGAAAACGGTATTGAGTCGGACCACAGGCGACCCAACGACAAAGGGAGGGAAAGCCTCCGGAAGCAAGACAGGAGGTCGGGATGATATGAGACCCACAATGGACGTTTGTGGTGAGAATTTGGCATATTACTAGATGCGGCCATGATGAAGGGGGACTGCCTCCAATCACGAATCAGAAATCAGTATAGTTGTTATAAAAAAACCCGCCGAGGTGGGGGGGGGAAAAAGGGCGGCTCAAACAGGCAAATCGGGTAAAAAAAGGTCTTACGATAAATCTGCTCACAGGGTAGCGCGGGAGGGGGGGTGGTCGAACTTTGGAAACACTGGCAAATCCGCCCCCTAACAGTAATGACTGGGGAAAACAAGTGAGGTAGAAGAAACGACTGGATTGTCAAAAACAAAAAAATCAAGGACGAAAGGAAAAACACCTCTGGCCAAACCGAAGGGGAAAGTTCGAAATCGGGAAACAAAAAGGCCAACAGGTAATTCGAGGGAACGCCTTCAAGACAAGAGTAAGGGAACCGATTGCGTGGGGAACCACGGAGGTAAGTGGTAGCCAAAAGGACCCAAGGGACAGCGAACGCTCCAAAGTTGTGGAACCTTGGGAAGAAGGTTAAAAAATAGAAAACGAACAATCCAAGAGGGGTAGAATCAGCATTCAAAATCGGGAAAAGAAGGAACAAAATGGAACGGCCGGGCACACATAAAAAAAAAAAACAACGAAAAACACAATCACACAGGGAAGGGTCGCTACGGGGGCGTAGCCAGGGTAGTTAGGTGGAACTCCAGCTGGGGGGCACAGACTCGAAGAAAAGAAACCAAAAAGAAAAATAAAAAAAAAAAAAAAAAAAAGAAAAAAAAAAAGAATAAAAAAAAAAAAAAAAAAATAAAAAAAAGAAAAAAAAAAAAGAAAAAAAAAAGAAAAAAAAAAACAAATAGAGGAAGGGAAAGAACGGACAATACTTGCAACACACGCAATTTGAACAGCAACAGGGGGGGAGGGGGGGTTTGTGGGGGGGTCCTAGTGAAGTTTGTTGGGAGGGTGAGAAGCACAATAAATACAAATGCAGGTCGCCTTCCGCGGACGAAGGCGGAACGTGAAACAAGGTAAATCAAACTAGGAACAAAAAGTCCACCGGCCAAGTACGAGGAAAAGAAGACGAGAGGCCAGAACCCCTGGGACAAGGGACCCCAAAAGAGGGACGGGCAAACGGTAGCAAAAAAAAACGAAAAGGGGGGTAATGCCACAAGGCCCACAAAAATTAATCAGGAATGAAACCATGAAACTCACCACCAAAAAGTTGCGGAAACAATAGAACACACGCAAGTTTAACGTACAAAGGGCGACAAGAATCAAGGGCTCCCTGGCGTATGAGGGATACGGTATGGGGGTTTTATCGTTATCAACACCAAGACTTAAAGTGCACCAGAAAAAAACCTCCACGAAGGGAGGACGGAACGGTAAGGTAATCGGAGGTAGGCAGATGCACGGGACCGGCCAGACTGTGGGACTCTACTAGCAAGTGGTTTACGAAACGCGAGTAACAAGGGGTATCGGATTAATGCATCGTGAGGAAAACTGGTGTTTGACGAAGGAATAAGGAAAAATGCCAAAGGGACGCGGGGGGCATCAATGCAATTGGGAAAAATTAAAATATAAACACCAATCCGGTGGGGACAGAAAAAAGGTCCAAATCGATACTTCACAGGAGGAATACGTGAAAAAAAAGGAACAAACAAGGGGGGCAGGTTTGGGGCACGAGCAATTAACCTCCGCATCAAAAGGTGGCAGGGTACCTGTCATGCATGTTGCGACATACCAGGCGGGGACGGTACCTGGAATAATCAGGGGGGGGGAAAAAGGAAGGGACACACAAATTCGGTGGTCAAGATGGGTGGGACACATCTAAAATACAAAGCGCCAAAAAAAACCGCACGAAACTTCAATCAAGAAATCCACAGGACTCTACAAAAAACATTCTCCCATGAAACGAGAGAAACTACCAACGAGTGTTTGAGGTCCTCTGTTGGGGGGACCACGAAACCCGACCAGGAAATGAACCAATCGGCCCGGGGGCTACCCAAGAGAACAGCGAAATGCTTAGTGGCGCCAGTACAGAAAGATTAAAAAAAAGGGGTGAATTGACTTTTATGGAAACCAGCTCCCCACCAAACTTTAACAAAATGGGAAAGGGGCCATATAAAAGAAAATGGGACGTGCGATTCGCTTTGGGTGTGTCCGTCATTAAAGCACCGGGACTGGCCAAAAAAAACCCAGAAAATGCAAAAAAACGCGGGGAAAACTCTCGGCTCTGGAAACAAACGCCTTACCAAGGGGTTAGTTGGTGTGGGACTGTAGGCAAAACTGACCAATATAGCGACGGGAAAAAAACACCTGCGTCAAGGATCCAAAAAAAAAAAGATCACCAGAAAAAGGAAAGATGAAAACGAAAAAAGGTAAGACGAAGGACGGTGCCTGACAAAAAAGGAAGTCCCAATAGCAAAAAAAAAAAAAAAGTAAAAAGGCCTGATTGGTCCGCCGGGGGGGGGGGGGGGGGGGGAGGGGGGGGGACGCGTTGTCTACAGCACGCGCCGGGGTAAAGGGGAATGTTTACTAGGGGGGTGGTCGGGATCGAAGGGACAGACTTGTGAAGAGCCCTGAGACACACGAAAGGAATGTGGTGGGGTTCAGGCGGATGCAACGGGGGGCAGACTGGTTAACAGCGTGTGGGGCCACAAAAAAGGGCGGGCAAGGGGAGAGCCCAGCACAAGGCGGGGCGGGGGAAAAAGCCGGATGTCACGGGATGAACGGGAGGGCGGCGGGTGAAAAGCGGGGGCGCCAGCAGCGAGAAAGCCAGCTATATCCCGTGGCGATCAAGACTGGTGTCATGGGCGGTGGAGTCCGTTGGCAGCTCTAACTGGGGGGAAGTTGCATTGAAGTTGAAACAAAGACAAACGGGGGACAAGGGAAGGAAGGGATTGTCGTAGGTCACAAATCAAGGCAGGAGTTGGGCGAAAGCAGAAGTGTGAAATGGAATTAGGGGGAGGAGGAGTGCGCCCCCAACGAAGACCGGCGGACCAGTGGCAAGGAGGGATCTAAAAATAATGCGGTTGGGGGACAAGGGGAACCTTGGGTTGAAATGCGAAAAAAAAAGAGAACATGCATCAAAGACTGGCACTTGCTGGACGCTCAATCAAGTCTGCCAACTTACAAGTGGGAAGGCAATAAAAAAGAAAATAGACGAACCGGGCAGATAAGGGGGTAAGACGAGGTCAGAACGGTTATGAACAAAGTGCCACCTGGCAGGACCGGGAAGACCGGGGTTGATTGGGTGTCGGGACACTAGAAGCGTGAACATACGACCAGGAAGGTGTTTTTCATAAAAGAACTAAGGGGTCCAGGGTAGGAAACACGTGAAAACAAAAACGGGGGCCATAAAAAACCCGTCGATGGAGGACTAAAATGAGAACAGATTAAGGCGAATCCCCGGAGCGGAGTAGGGAAAGGCAAGGGTTATCAGTCCTTGAAAAATGGACGGGAACCGGGAACAGTGACGGAGGCAAGGGTACTAGGAAAAAATGGAAGCTATGTAGCCAAATGACCTGCGAGGAAGGGAGGGGAAGAAACAGGATGGAACTGGAGTAAACGAAGCAGTAATGAATGCGGAAGGTAAAAAAAAGGGGGAAATGGAACAGTGACATAAGAACCCCTAAAGTATAGCCGTCAATCATCAGTCCCGAGGAGGCACAGTCAGCACGCAAATGGGGGGGGCGGGAAGTTGGGAATTCTGAAAAAGACGGGGAGCGCATTAAAACCGTGTAAACACAGTAGAGAACCGATAGACACGAAAAAATGGGAATCGAGAGTCCAAGCCTGTAAAAATAGAAGAGTGCTGAAACTATATGTCAAAAAAAGCGCCGAACAAAAAATAACAACAAAAAGCTGTATGCGAAAAACTAAGAAAGGATAGAAGGTGATAGATACGGCTGAGGGCAACGAGGTGACAGGGGACTAGGCTCCCTGTAGGGGAGTAAAAAGGTCTCGTAGGAACCGGGGGGCACAGTCAAAACATGGCTGGAGCAGGGGTAAGGACGAAGGTGCCTAAAAAAAGACCGACGCACGTCTTTACCGAAAACTATCTTATCAAGACAAAAGGGCAAACTGGGGGAGAGTGTATCCAGGTTTGGAAGGTTCTGCGGCGGGGAAACACAAAGGCAGTAAAAGGGGGCAGATCAAAAAAAAAGGGGGGGGGAGGGGGCGACGTGAGGGGTAGGAGGCGGGTAAAGTGGGAGAAGCCAAAGGACGCGGCCCAAACAGAAGCATGCCGTGGGGCGGGCGCCGATGAACATGCGAAGTAAAGACACGGGAAAGCGACACAGGAGGAAATAAGACGCAAAACAACAGAAATGCGAAAAAAAAAGGGAACTGATCCTTGGGACAGTCATTGGCGTAATATCGGGGTAAAAGTTCGAAGGGCCGGAAAGGGAGGTTCAAAAGACCAAAGGAGGACCAAAGAGCCAACCGTGATGCACCAATTGGGAAGGGAACGGATATGCGCGTGAAACACATCTAACAAAACCTAAAACCACCCAAGGCACGGAGGAACGGGGGAACGCAAGAGACTGTATCATGATCGGCCGTAGAGAACGGACTGACGTCGGCAAAGGCACTAGGTGCATGTGAAGGAAAAAAAATATAACCAAGATAACGAAAACTGCGAGGAGACGCAAGAAGAAAGATTCCAAACAACAGACTCATGTGCATGCCACAGCGAAGCAGGGCCAAAATCGCCATAAAAAATAAAAAACAGTGAGCACCGGAAAACTGAATCAGCCGAAGGCCAAATCAAGGGGGACTACACTGGGCAATGAATAGTGGGGAAGACAAAATTAGGGGGTGGGTCCAGCTATATTTCTAGCCGCGCGTTGTGATGTCAACCGCGCCAACTAAAAGTGGTCTGGAAGGAAGAGGGGAGGGGAACGGGGGACTCTCACGGGGAATTTCAGCTCCTGTAAACGCTCCGTTGCCAAAGACATGCAGGAGAGCCAGCACAGTGTCGAAGAAGGGGGAGGAGAAGCAAATCCGGAAAAAACTAGTACAGGGGCGAGTGGCTCTAGGGGGGGCTCGGCGGCTACAGAGAAAAGAGGAAGGAAAGAAAGTGGGGGCTGGGAGGACATCAACAGAAAAAGAGAGTCATGAGAAACACGAGACGAGGAAAAGGCCCTTGGACTGAAATGGGAGGTACACGGGAAAGAGTGCCCAAGGTCGTTGGCTGGGGAAAATTGTGTCACGCCGAAGAGAGCCACGTTTGCGGGCCGAATGGAAGCGAAGCTGAGGCGATAAGGGGAGGTGGGTCGGTGAGCGTCCCTGGAGTTGGTAGAGCATTGGGTGAACGCGAGACGTGAGAAGAGAGGCGTAAAGAAAAGACCCCCGTAACTAACAAAACGAGAGATATGCTGACCAAGGCAAACAAACGGAAAGAAACAACAACCCGCTTTCTTCAAAAAGATTCTCGAGCGTACAACCGCCGACAGACAAAACAAAAAAAACAGAGCGAGGAGCAGGGGCCCAGGAAGGCAGCGCAACTTAGGAGAAATCCCAGGAAGCCGGGAAAAAGGCCAAATAGGAAACGTTCGCGCCGTGACCATACAGGGGATGACGCGCAAGTGGCCATCGTCAGGAGGAGGACCAAAAAAGGAGATGGCCGGGGGCCCCGGAACGGGGGTGAGGATAGATCGGAACGACTAGGAGGTTCAACAAGAAAGATGAGGGAATGAAGGTGGCGAAAGCTCCGTTGATCTTCACAATGGGGTTTCACTTGCCGAACCTAAACTGAGAGGATTTAGGGCCCAGGTTTAGGGGCAGAGAAGACAAACCATGCGTACTTCAAACTTCAGGGGTCAGGACACTCAAGGATTGGGGTCCAGCGCAGTAAAAAAAAAGCAGGAAAGAGCGGCTTCAGTAAAAAGTACAAGGAAAGGGGTCGGAAGGAAACACAAAGTCTTCAGGCTGTGCATAGGAGGGCGTCGACCCAACGCAGGGACGCACACCGGTGCCAGAACCACACGACGGGCCAGCGAGAAGGACAAAAGTTGCGGCGGGTATCGTCGGATGAGGACCGTGAACAAAGAAGGGTCTGGAGGAGAAGGAAGCGGGGCGGGAGGGGACGAAAGGATCGGGGTCGTGACAGCGTGACAGAAAGGACAGTAGAGGATACAAGAAAGGGGGGGTGCAATCCAATTTCAGTAATATCAACATGCGTAGGCAAATTTGCCGGGCAGCGGCGTAAAAAAAAAAAGGAGGAAAGGAACGGAGAGCTCTCAAGACAAAAGAAATAAAAGTAACGTCGCGGATGCCAAGAACGCGTAATTCGTGGCTATGAAAGATGATAAAGATATACTGATAACAATCACTCTTACAAGGTCGGCCTCGGTTGGAGAGGGGAAGACTGGGGTATGGTTGTGGGCGAGCTGGTGTAGCCCACAAAACGGTACACTGGCAAGACGTGTTTGGGGTAACGAAACCTGGTGGGATGTTTGCACGAGAAGCAAGAGGACTTGCAAGCCTGTGTGCCGGCCTAGGTGAAAGAGTTAAACTGGAACAGGCGAGACGGCCACCAGGGACGTCAATTCTGTAGGTCAAAATCCCACAGATGGGAAATTGAGGAGGAGTGGACACTCACGAAAACGGGGTAAAGCGGGGCAATTCGAAGATGGGCGGGAGACCGGACCGCGTGGTGAGGGGGGGGCAGACAGCGCGAAAACAATTCAAGGGCCTCGATCCGAGGAGAGGGCTTCAGCTGTCAAGACCAAAGAAAGAGTAGGGGGGGGGGGATCAAACAGTAGAGGAGTAAAAGTAGCCCAACTACCACCGGACCCTTCACCCCTGTCCAAAGTACACCAGGTCGCAAGAGTGGTCTACCGAAGAGTGCGTATAAGATACTGTAGAAGGTAGGAAAACACGACACGGGACTTCTCTAAATAGGCGGGGGACCTCGTATGTTTTTTTCTAATTGCGTTTCAAAATTAAGAAGAGGGGGAACTAGGGGAGGCACAAACAGGAATCCTACGCGTTAGAGACGGGTTTCAAACAAAGGGGCTGGGAAAAGTGAATGCGACGCGGGACAAAATGACGCGAGGGAGAACGACTGTTGCACCTAAATCGAACCGGAGCTGGCAAGGTCCAAAGAAAGGGAATGAGAAAAAAAAGCGGGGGGACGACAATTCTCAAAAACTTGGTCTTAGTGACCAAAATCAGCTCGACAAAATTAGGACCCCTAAAAGGAGTAGCGAACAGGGAGAACTGGGAAGAGGGCGTCCGTGCACAATTTCATCGTCCAGGAGGCCACTGGTGCAGAGCAACGTCTCGACAAAAACCCCAAAAAAAAAAAAAAAAAAGAAAAAAAAAGAAAAAAAAAAAAAAAAGAGCGGTGTGGGGGAAGGTACGAGTGTCCTAAATTGGTCACTTATCGCAGCACGGGTGAGAGTCTCTCGTGTAATGAGTGGTTGGGGGGCTAACACCCAAGGTTGACAGGGGGGCTGTTGGCCATTCCAAGATCCAGGACAACGAAAAAACAGTAGTGAGAGAAAAAAAAGGAGAACGAGGGTGCAAAAGGGGGAAAAACACAACAGAAGGCAAGGGAGATACCAATCCCGAGATAATCCTCTAACGCGGAGGGGAAGAAAGGAGGGATCCAGCCACCTTACGGAAAAACGCTTCATCCCTGTGGCCAGGAAGACGCAGCCAGGAGGAATGAACCTTTCAAGAAATGAAAGGAGAAACCGTGTCAGGAACTTGCGTGGACGCTACAGGCACACGAAATGTACTCAAGTGGGGAACAAACTAAGACAATGTAGCCGGAGGAAAGGGGTTAGTACGGAAACTGCGTCGTATGTATCCTGATCCCGCAAATCAGGGCGTGCAAGAATGCAAACGGGGGCATACGATACAAAGAGGCCAAGTCGTCTCTCCAAAAGCTGATGAACAGAAAGGGGAAAGACAAATATAGAAAGGTGAGGGTAGGGATAACTCTGAACTAAAAATGGCGGTATAGGGACAAATGCTGGTGAAGAGGAACGTAACGGGGGCATGGGCATCAGGGAGAGGTCAAAAGTAGTCAAAAACAACCAATTATGGGGAATAGAAAACAAAGATGAGCCTTTTTTATCAAAAAATGAAAACCGAGGAGTTGGGAAAGGTCTACAGCTGGATGTATGGGAACGGGTCTAACATGGCTTCTGATGAGGAAGACTCAGGGCGGAGACCATGAGCACAGGGGGGACCGAGTGGGCACGGGCGTTTCCTGATTGGAGACCCGTGCCGGTTGGGTTTCCAGACACTAAGGGGAAAAAAAACGGCGGGAACACATAAGGCAGGGGCATTTGAAAGGGGGGGGTAGGCGGAAGGGGTGCGATAATGGTGAAGGGGAGACGATCCAGGTCGCGGCTTTGGCAGGAGGAACCGGACGCCAGGAACACACAGGGTGACAGTTGTTAAAAAAACCGGGTACTGCCCGCGAAAGTCTGGCGCCAGTCGCAAAGTAGACAGCACGACAGGGCCGTTTTATCGAGCCCGCCACCAATGCCTCACGTCCAAGCCGGGGTGACAGCCCACGTAGAGAATCAGTCACACTTCAAAGTCAAGATCCGACTAGGAAAGTACACTGGGCGGTACTAAACATCAGCGTATGGTTGGTACCAGCAGATCACAAGGAAAACTTTGTGCGGTGGGTCAGGTGGCTGTGAAGCCGTTGGATTGCGCGGTCCCTGGGAACAAAAGTATTCGTGTGCCTACCGGGAATATGATTCTTCTATCAAGCGCCCTGACCGGAAAACTGGACTTAGACAAAGGGACAAAGGGTGCCAAAAGGGGAAAGTAAACCCTGAGAAACCTACGAGGCGGGAACCACACCAGAAAGTGAATCAGTGTGGCGGGTGGGGTCTCAACAAGACGGAAGATGGGGGATGAGGAAAGGCGGACTCATAGGGGGCTTCCTAGAAAACATCATGATAGGTTTTAAAAGGTTTATTTACTAAAAAGAGATCAGCGGGTGGTGGTGGGGGGGGAGGTCAGGGGGGGTTGTGAGGTGGCACGCAAGGGGAAGTCTGTCCGCAATTCCCTGTTCGTTCACCCAATCAGGATTGCAACGGAATAGCGAGAACTGGAGGGGACGAGAGGGGTGACTGCAGGGGGGGGGGAACCAGGGAAAGAAGGTGGAAAAAGAATCAGAGGCCAATCGGCGCCCGGACGCCGAGAAGAGGTAAGGATCGGGGAAAGAAAAAGAAGAAGGAGCAAGAACGGGGGACCAAATTATACTGGATGGCAAAGGGACTGGGGTGCGGAGGCAGCGCTGTGAAAGGCTTGACCGCAGAGTGGGCAAAAAGGGGACAGTAAGGGGTAGAAGGGGGGGGTGGGAGCGGTAGTACTGCAGGAAAGGGACGAAAAAAACCGGGGTGTCCCTGAAAGAGAGTGTGCCGACTCATCCCAAGGCGGCGAAAAGACAACCGAAAGGGGGAGGGGTGGTGTCAGGTACAGGGAAAAAAAACGCCGGTCACTTTCCCTGGGGTGAGCATCATTCAAGCCAACACCGGCCCCCAAACGCCAAATTAAAGGGCGGAGAAAAGACTGACTTGAAAAAAAGGTGGTGAAGGCTATCCTTCGCAGTTGGGGGGGTCCTGCCGATCGGGTGGAAGAGAGAAAAAACGCAGGGGGAAAGCGCAAAGGAGAAAATGCGAAGAACGAGTGGTCCTCGACTGTTTGTTTTGGAAAAGAAATTCGCCAAGAAGGGTGGTGGAAAGAAAGAAGGGGTGAAAGGACAGGAAAGTCGGATATGGGATACACTGGCGCCGAGGGGATTAGGAGGGGGAAAAGGAATAGTCCAGGAGGAAGGGTGGGCGAGTTGGGAGGCCCCGCGTCGATGAGCGTGGTCGATACGGAAGGTGTGGGGTAAAAAGGGGGAAGACTAAGGACAGAAAGTAGGGACAAGGGGGAGTCGAACCAAATTAAAACGCGACGTGGTCAACCAAAATCACATCGAGGAGGGGGGGGGGGGGGGGGCGGTTGGGTGAGTGAGAGCGGGCATATTAGGACAGACAAAAAAAAGGGGTTCGCCATCACGTGTGGACAGGACGTAGGTAGGGGGGATGAAGAGAAATTGTCGGTGGAGCAACTCGGTGACTAGAGCCGACATATCAAAAACGGGGGGGACATGCGCTCACGGGATATGAAACGAAGAGGAAGAATTCTGAGTTGTGAGTTGCTGTGCACCGGGGGCAAAATAGTTGGACGGGGGGGGGACCGAACAAAACTCGGGGTTTGCACATTACTATAAAAAAAAAACACACTGAACCATAAAAAAGGGGTAGAAGGTAACAAACGAAGTAGAATTTCAACACGGGGCATTGCCAAGGTGTAAAGAAGAGAGGCACGGGATAAAGGGGGGGGGGAGAGGGTTGAAAAAGTGCCGCGTGGACTTCGATCACCGATCGGTAGAGAAAAAGGGGCGGGGAGTGGGTGTGTAAGGTGAGGAGGAGTGACACAGTAATAACTGTGCTAAAACGAAAAATGGAGAAAGTGGGCGAGCACAAGTTAGCCATTTACAGGCCGTTGGGCTTTGGGGAAGAAACACCAAGTAGGGTACCAAATGCGATCCAACGTCAGGCGTGAGACGGTTGAAAGACAGTTTAAGGAGAAAAGTCGCTTCTTAGACAAGTGAACGCGCCACAAAGGGGGTCCGCCTGAGAGACAGATGGAAGGCAGGAGGGGCCGAGCACAGTTCCGGAATTCAAAGTGAAATATACAGCACAGGAAAGGGGGGAAGAGAAGTGGGGGGGGGAGATGAAAAACTTCAAGCGTCGGAGTGGCCTTGGGTAAGAACATGGACAAAAAAGGCACAAGGCAAATGTAATCTGAAAACTAGAAAAGAGAGACGGAGTCTGTGTTGGCCTTGAGAGTGCAAGTTTGGCGAAAAGGTGACGTAATAAAGGGACAGGATTACGCGTGGTGCGGAGAGATGTGGGGTCCATCGAACGTGCAGACAGCGTGGGGTAAACAAAGTACAAATAACGCGGGGGTGGAGCATCCAATTCACTGTTGCAGAGGAAGGAAAAAGTGTCAGGATACTTAGAGAATGCGAAAAGGAAAAAATGGGAATCGCCTTCTTCTAGTCGGAGACAGAAAATGAAGGGCAACGAAATAGTGAACATCAAAAGGGTTCCCGGGTCCATAACGGGGAGGAGAGAGGGTCGCTTCGGAAAAAAAAAAAAACAGCGGAAGTCCCAATTATCGAAAACCTAAAAATGGTGGGGCGGATGTTTGCAACCGGGTATAGGAAATGGGATTTCCGTTGGCACAATCGTTAAAAGAATGTGGCATGAAAGATGGTGAGGGGAACAATCAAACACATTGTGGTAAGCGACTAAACACGTCCAAGCCTCAGGTTGGGTCGCTTTCCGTTGTTTGGAGAAAACAAGCCACAGCAAGGGTGAAGAGGCACCCCGGCTATGCAGCAAGGCAAGGAAATAAGGAGGACATGTGCAAAGGGGCACAGGTAAAAAGTGGAGATGGCAAGAGGACAATCCCCTGAAAAATGCAAATCGAAGAAGGAAGGTAGACCCGACACTATTACCATCGACGTTCACGGAAGCGGGGGAAGATCACGAAACCCGCCAGAAATTGACCGTAGGAAAGCCTCAGACAATGGGGGTTCGGAAAAATTGGAACCAGCTAGAAGGGAAAAGGAACGCAAGAGCCCACGTCGACATAACTATTTTTACAAAGGTCAGGGCTGGTTGTGCCATCCAAATGGAGGGAATTCGGAGATAGTCACCACGCCACCAATAGGGACTAAAAAATTAGAACAGTTCGAATGTAGAAAAAGCACAGCAAGGGGGGAGTGTCACGGAAACCCGAAGCACATTTACTGAAGAACGTTCGACAGCGCCAGGCGAAAATGGGGTTAAGTACTACGAACCACAGGGCCAAAAGAAAGAGACAAGAAAAAGAAAATGAAGCAAAAGAAAGGGGGAGGGACTATTAAGCCTGGAGTCAGGGAGGGACAAAAGGCCACCCAAATGCTGTTTGAATAGGGGGGGGGACGCGGGTTAGGGGGGGCTCACGATAAGGAGGAGGGAACGGGGGATGGGGGGGGGGAGGCTGTAACCTAAGTTCCCCCGACCGAATCCATCAAACACGGGGACAAAAGGTGATCGGGTAAAAATAAAAGAGGGGGACAAAAGACAACAGGTCAAAAAGCCAAAACAAGCTACGGAGTGGAAGCCGCCGTGATCCCATGGGGGGGGAGGGGGGGGGAGTGGCGGGGAACTGTTGGGAATAGGTCAATTCTTGTGTTGACTCCACCAAAAGAAAAAGAAAGGGTTGCAATTTAAGGCGGGAAGAGAAGGGGGGAAAGAAAAAGAAGTTCTTGGCAAGAACATGGATGGAATGGTTCAAGTAGGAAGTGGGGGGGGGGAAGGGCGTTGGTGGAGCATGGCTAAATCGTATAGAAAAGACCGAAAGAAAAGAATGCGGGGGGTGACATTTTTTGTACAGAGAAAAGTCTACAAAATAGCAAAAAGAGAAGGAAAGAAAAAAACGATGACTGCTGAAAGAAGGTACATCACACACGTTTCAAGTAGTACAGAATGAGCCCGCGAAAACGGAAAAAAAGAGGTGGGTAAGATAGGGAGGGCAACTCAGCCCAAACATTTAGAGAAAGAATACCGCCCACATGCAACATGCAAAACCCCAAAGAGCCAAAAGGGCAGGAATCGCAACAGGCGGCGGACATTCCCTAAAATGACGGAAAAATGGGAAGTCTCGTGGTTGGGGAGGAGCCACCAGAAAGGGGAAAAGTTTCCACCCGACTGAAGAAATGGAGGAACGGGAGCGGACAGGGGGGGACCAGTAGACTGAGGGAAAAGCCGGAGGCCCGGCAATAGTGAGGGGGGGGTTGGGGCACAAAAAAGGAATTGGGGAAAAAAATTAAAAAAAGAAATAAATAAAAATAAACCAAACAGCGCGATTTACACGGGTTAATGATCGGGGGCTTCGTGGGACGGTATGGGTGGGTAGACACGGGCAAGAAAACACATACAAAAGGCGGTAAGGCAGAAAAAGGGGGAAGGGATGAATCAAAGGGTCATTACGTTAGGGGTGGACGAAAGCAAAAGGGGGGGCCAAGGCGGAAGGAAGGGCTGAAAGAGGTACACAAAAAAAAGGGAGGACCTTGTTAAAACAAAAATATAAATAATGAACCATGGAACAAGACAACAGGGGACTCATTAATGGATTTGTCAAGACAAATGCCAGAGCCTGATTATCACAGACAAGACAAAAGGGGGTCACGGCGGGAAAGCTAGTCTGGAGGCGGAAGGGGGCACGAGGATCGACGCGAACCTGCACCACTGACGAGCAATATAAAAGCTCGCAAAAAGAGCCTCACACAAAGGGGGATGAAACGGTAAGGGGAAGACCAAAAAAAACCCGGAGGTCGCTTGGGGCAACGCGAACAAGCCGACAGGGAAACTCAGACGGTTCGCATAACTAAAAAAAAATGAAAAAATGAGGAAAGGGGGAAAAGATGAAGGGGGGAAAACCGGTAACGAGAAAGGGAATTACGGTTGAAGGTTGCCAGGGATGCAGATTAAAAAAGAACACCTTGAAAGGAACTCAGGAATGAGAGACACGAAATCCGGCCGGGAGTAAGAGCCCGTTGTGCGATAGGAAATACCTGCAGAAGGAGCAAACGAAACCACAAAAGAGTAGACGAAAAAGACGAGCTGGCAGGGCAAAACGCCCTGGACAAGGGGGGGGGGGAGGAGTGGGGGGAGGGAAAAAGGAAAAACAGCGGGGCTCAAACGCAGGGGGGATCTCGCAATCGAGGCAACAGTACATAAAACACTAGGGGAACAGACAAAAAACGAACGGGTGTAAAAGGATACCAAATGGGTGGCCACGGGTTCGAGCGCGGGGGATGAGGTTAAGGTGTGTGGGTTGGGGAAAGGTCAGCTTCAACTTGTTCCCGCGGGGGGGGTCAGAAAAAAAGGAACAAATCAGGAGGCGCAGGGGGAGAAAGGTCATATTTGTAAGACGGAACGCCGGTCGATCAACTAGGGAGAGAGGGGGGAAAAAACACTGCAGGAAAAAGGACCGAGTGGTCGAGTGGGGCAGGCGGGAGCGGGGGGGGGGGGGGGGGGGGGGGGGGGGGAGGTGTTAACGCTTGCAGTATGCCCTGAAATCGGCCGAGAACCGGAAACAAGGAGTGATGGCCCAACTAAAAAACCAAGAATCCTCAAAAAAGTGGGGTAGAAAGGAATTGTGTTGGTTTTGTTGTCTGTCGGGAGGACCAGTTGAAGCCGCATGGTTGCAGGTCCGTTTGAAAGGTTTTTCCAATCCCCAAACCGTGCGCGCATGAGAAGACCAGTTGGGGAAGGGGGAACAACAGGCGGGGGAAAAATGCACTGGGAGGGGAGTGTACGGTTTTGAAATCTTGAGGGGACAACAAACCGGAAATTTTCACAAAGAGGGTCCCAAAAGAGGAACCCCTAACCGGGCGGGGAGGGGGAAAAAAAGGAAAAACAAGCCACTTAGATCAAAGCAAGGGACCAAAAACAAAGGGGGGAAAGCCCGCGCAAGGGCGCAAACCTGGATTCGGGCAAGTAGGGAAAGGCCCGCGGCCCGAACACACGCGGTGGGAGAGAAAGAAAACCAACCGCACCAAACTTCCGTGTAAACGGGGGTGAAGAAGAAAAGACGGGGGGGGACCGGGGGGGAACGTGACCATAACGGCATATCCTAGGGGGGGGAGCTACTCTAGGTCGCACTGGTACGTCACGCTTAAGCAAAAATGAAGTGGACAGTGAAACAAGAGGCGTACTGGACATCCGGTGTTGGGCATTAAAGAAAGGGGACAAAAAAAAAAAAAAAGTGCCAGGGCGCGGCAAAGGGGCTCGAAAAATGGTCGTTGAAAAGGGTCAAGTGCACTAGGCCACCTTTGACCAACTGGCACAAAAAGAAGAGGGGGAAAAAACAGGCAACGGCATTCAAACACTTCAAAAAAAAACAGAGCCGAGCCAAAAATAATATCACGAAGAGCCCCGGAAGAGAAGGTAAGGGGAGGGGGGTTGACCAAGAAAACACAACGATCCGAATTATCCGGAGCGAAACAGAAATGCGCCAACTAACTTTGGGGCGGAGGAAAAAGAATGAAAAAAAACGGGAGACAAAAAAGGGGGAAGAAAAAACGGAGTGGTTGAGGACGTAGCCGTCAGTGGGCGGAAACAGGGGGGGGGAATTAAAGGGGGCAGGGGTATCGTGGGTTGCAGCGAAAAGAAAAAAACAACTCGAAAAAATATCGCGGGAGAAAAAGAAAATCGGGAAAAGGGAGTGGAAAGGGGGGGGGGGGACAGAGACAGGAAACCAACGTAAAGGGACAGACGCGGCGTTCCTCAATCCAATTTACCTTAGAAAGACAAGGGAACAAGGGTTAGAGGCAGAAGCAATTCCGGAAAATCCGAACTGAACAAGCTTGATGGACGAAAAACGATGAGATGACGGTGGGGGGAAGAGGGGGAACGAGGCAGAACGCGGGGGGGGGGGGTCACCATGGAAGAAAACGACGAAAAAAAAACAAAATACGTGGACACCCTGAGAAAAAGAAGGGAGTAGTCCGAAAAAAGACAAGGAATAAGACAGAGAAAGCCCAATCCCCGGGCTGTATAATGCACATAGGTGTGGGAGTGGGTGGCGCAAAGTTTAAGAATGGGGATTGCGAAAAAACAAAAACGGCAAACCAGTGGCAAAAATTAGTCGTGGACTTTTCAACACGGTAAAGAAGAAGCCGCACAAGCCCCAGGGAAAGGGGCAGGGGAAGGGGGGGCATCGGACTAAAAGTGAGGGGTCGGAAAAAAACACCTTGTTAGCGTGGGAGGAAAAGAATTAAAAAAGGAAAAACAGAGGAACCGTGCAGGCAAGACGACCATCTTCTTCATACGAGGCACCAACACAAGGGCACGGAAAAAACAATCCAATAACAACAAACTTAGACGTAAAAATACAAAATACTTCCCTTGGTTCGGGGGCCCGGAAAATCATTAATACCAGAAGGGTAAACCCCTTCGCCGTTGGTGTCCCGACTTGCCAATTCACGCAGGTTTTCACCCAATCCCTTTTCGAATCAAGTCGAGCCACGCATTGGAAATAAGGAAAAGGGCCATCCAGAGATTGTGGAAACAACCTCTAACAATTGTGCCTCACGGACAAAAAAAGACCGGACGGCCGGGGAAAAAAAACGGCAGGAAAAAAACCACAGGGCAAAAAAAACATCAAAAACCACGGAACCTGAAGGACAGGGGGCGGGCAGGAAAAACTAAATGACAAAAAAACCATAAAAATACAAAAAAAAAACAGTGCTGATTGGGGCTAGGCCGAAAAATAAAAAAAAGTAAAGTTACGGAGAGACGAAAGGGCGCGGAAAAAAGTCAACCACCGAAATAAGGAAAACTGGTTGTTGGTGACCGAATTCCGAAGTCGGTTCGAGGCGGGGGGCGCGTTTCGGAAGGGGACGGCAAGAAAAACGAAGAAGAAGGACAAAGGGACGACCCAGAAAAAAGGAGAAGGGCCGACGCCTTAAATTGAGAGGCAAAAACCCACCCAATCAAAGGGCGAGTGCGAATACTCCAAAAAAAAAAAAGGTAAAAATGAGAGATTAAAAAAAGGGAGACTGTGGAGTTGACGATGTTACAAAAAAAGTCGGGCAAAGAAAATGAGCGGGGGTCTGGGACGTAGTGGAAACCGACATAACGATCAGCTTTGGGAATACGGGTCAAGGTGAGTAGAACATCTCTTGGGGTTGCCGAAAACCTATAAAACGTCGGAGAGGGAAAGCAATACATGGAAAGGGGAGAAACCAGACACCGACTCCTTAAGAAGAAAGGAGAGATCGTCCAAATCCCTGGACAGTATAACCTAGAAAGGGAAAAAAAAGGAGGGAAAGGACAGGGGAAAAATTTTTATTTGGGGGGTTCCTAAATTCTCATCCACCCAAAAACCATGGAAAAAAGCCTGTACTTGTTATATTTACGCGCGGAGGACAAGACGGGAGGAAGCAGGAGAAGGGGGCTAAAAAGAGGATCAAAACCATACGAGAAAAAAGGGATGGACAAAGGGAAGCCAAATGGGGGAACTTGGTTTGAATTCGTCAAACCGGCAACGATTTACAAGGGGTACAGAAAACGTCTTGAACAAGGGAAAGAGACTAGTACTTCTGGCACAGTTGAGGTAAAAGGGCGAAAAAAACTCCTTCGGTCGCGGGGCACTAAAAGGCAAATCAGTCAGAAGGAAGGAAAAGGTAAAAGGGAAACTCATTTTGTTAATCGGCCCGCCGGAGGAAAAAAAGTTTCAGAAGAAAGGGGGAGTGTTGCCAAGAACTCATTGCCGGGAAGGCTCTTTCAGGGCTGTTGGTGTCGGTACAAGCGTCAGCCAAGGGGAAGCCAGGGGAGCCACACATTTCTTGGAGATGGTTTCAAAAAGGGGGAAAAAGAAAAATAAGGAAAAACGCCAAAAAAATAGAATATGGCTAAAAAACAAAATATCCTCGAAAAAGTACACTTCAAAAAAGGGCTTCATTCCCTGGCAGAAGAAAGAGGGAAGGGACAAGTTGCACTCCATTCGAGCCCAACTAAGTCACAAATCAAACGGGAAGGGGGGGAACGGTCAAGCGGTTCCCAACAGCCGCTAGAGGTCAGCGGTCCAAAAGAAAGCGCAAATCAACGCGAAAAGAAAGCAGTACGCAAAACGGGTTAGACGGGACGGACTGATTGGTACTGAAAAAAAAACTGACTCATCCGGGCAACAGCCTGCGATATATCGAAAGGAAGTGAGGAGGGCCATGGCTAAACAACAAACTTAGGGGCTCGGAGGGGGGGCCCCGGGAAATCTCAGGACGGCAAAAAACACCAAAAACCAACAAAGGTGGGGTTAAAAAAGGATGATATAATGGGAGAATGGAACAACGAGCAAGACAAGAAGGTGGAAGGACAGACGGATTGCAGTCTAAACAGAATGCTTCCACGAGGCTTAAAAAAGGGAAGCCAAGACCAAAGAACTCCACGTACGCCCACCAAGAAATGGCGAAGAAATCCGCATTAACTAATATGAAGAGAAGAAGGAATTAACCGATCTATAAAATGATGGAGGGACCTGAGGCTATCCTAATACAGGGCAGCTGTTGGACGGGAGATAATTGACTGTCGTAATTCTGGGGAACTTCACATTATTGAACGGGGCCACTCGACCAGTGGAATGAAACGCCAAGGGGAACCAAGGCCCGACGCCACATCAACGGACGGTTGTCCGCAATGGAAAAAAGGGAAAACAACTGCCGAAGACGGAGGGGAACCAAGGGGGGTAGTGAAGAGGAGGCAGCGCAAGATGTTTAAGGCGAAACGTGCCTACGCAGTAAGACACGAGGGGACACATCAAAGCAAAAAAAAAGGAGGGGAAAAGGTCGGAAAAGTAAAAAGCTGAAAACTGTTGGGGGAGCCATTAGACAGTGAGTGCAGAAAAAAAACAAAAACGGGGAACAACGGCAAGGGAAGGGCCAGGCAGCAGGATTCCCATAGGGAAGGGACCATTATCCAACAAATTCAAAGAAGGAGGGCCATGAGGGGTGGGAAGGAAAAGAAAAAGCCACAAAAAGGAAAAAGAGGCCCCCTACTCGGGGCAGGAGAAGTTACTACGTTTGGGGTACTATGCTCGGACCGGCGGCCGGAGCTGGGGCGACCTCGAGACTTGGGCAAAAAGAACAAAGCAAAAAACGGGATCTGGGAAAGAGCGACCAGGTGACCGGAGTAAACGTCGGAGGCTCCGAGCGAACCTACAAAACCCAGCGAAAGGCACCGTGAGGAAAGCGGGGTGCAAACAGAAAAAAAAAAAACGAAACGCGCAATGTATTGGACACACCGGCCACCACCTAACGTGTTCGTGACCATGCCGCGGGGAGGGGGGAAGTGATGGGGACGAATCCTTGGCCTTGGAAGGGAATAATGCCAGCAGGACCTGGAACTCGTCGTCAAAAACAGAAGACGGACGATCTGGGAGACGATCAAACAACCAAGTCGAAGAACACAAAATGAACTAAAAGCGGAACGCACCCCTGAAAAGGAATCGGTTGCGGGGGGGGGGCGCAAAGAGAAAGGAAGGCGCCGAGATTTGGGGGAAACACAATGCTCGAGGGCATACGTAAAGATTGGGGTGGTGGTAGGGGACAAGAAGGATCACCGGGGGGGCTGGGGACGGGATAGGGAGGAGGCGGGAGCGCGGGGTCGGAAGCTAAGGGAGTTAGCCCGTTGAGGGGGGAGACAGTCATGGGAGAGGGGAATTGTCAACAGAAGAAAAAACAAGATGGGAGACCATGTCATAAGGGGGGCAAGAACATTATTGCATAACGACGTAGCGAAACGAAAGCGGCAAGGCGCGGAGTTTTGGCGAAAGCAGGCCAAGGCACGATCTCCTAGAGGAAAATGATGGGGTGCCACAGAGAGAGGGGTGCAGGGAAGAAAAAATGGTGGCGTGGGAAAATGAAGAGGCCCCACATACAGGTGATGCTCGTGTTCCTAACACCCCGGGTAGAAAAAAGGGGCTGAAGACCGAGTCTTGGAGCATAAAGCCTGAAACCAAAAGCAAAGGGGTGTGAATGGTCAAAAAAAAACGTAGAATGCAAGAAAGATGGGAACAGGGGGCAACACCGAAATCAAAAATGAGGCAAAGGGCTGAAGAAATGCCGCAAGACCGGCGGGGGGAAGGGATGGGAAAGGCTAAGAAGCAGAGAGGAACTGGGTAAAAAAAAAAGGGGAGGTAGAACCACCATATCATGCACGACCACGGCACGCAAAAGTATAGAGAGCCCAGGGGGGAGAGTGAATGATGCTGCATTGGTGGAGGATTACGAAGATCTAACAGAAAGGTCCATTCGTCAAAAAAAATCAAAAAGTTGGGGGAGTAACCGATTAGGGGAAGGAAGAAAAGAAGAAACTGGGGGGAAAAAGGTCAATAGGGGGAAACTGGGGAAGTACACAGCGTAAATAGTCTTAAATAAATTTGTGCGAGGGTTGGCACCTTGCTAAGTCTAATCTACGGGAAGGAAAAAGGAATGAAGAAGTGGAGAACGAAATGACCACTCGTCAACAACTAACCGGGAAAGGCTTTTTTTTGAGTATATGAGGATCGAAAAGGAGGAAGAGCGAAAAAATATCAATCCGGGCCCTGGGGATTCTCAGGGTGGTAAACGGGGGAGCGTGGCGCAAATGGGGAGGGGAAACAGAAACCGACAGCTGCGGCCTCTGGTGTCGTGACAGACACTGGATGCGGAAGTGAAAGGTAAGGGAAAGGGGATGGTGACAGCAACCGGCATGGTTACTGCAACAGAGTGTGACCTAGTGCGAGTCGAGCGCCGAGAGACGGGAAAAGAAGAAAACAGGGACAGGGACAAACAGTCACAGCGCGCTGGGGGTGGGCCAAGTGGGGGAAACAAGCCGACGAAGCCAAGGGGAGGAAACGAAATAGGGGAAAGAAAATATCGCGGTTGATTGAAGAAACCTTCCACGAAAAAGACAATTTGGGTGAGAAAAAGTACTTTGGCGCGGAGGGGAAAAGGAACAACGGGGGGGGAGAACAGACCGGGGTTGAGAACTGGGACTGTAACCCATGACCAGGATCGTCGAAAAAAGCGGGATTGCCCTGTGGGGTAGAGGAAGAAATCGCGGAGTTGCTTGAAAAGCGACCCCAGGGTGGTCGTCGTACAATTTAAGGCCTCGGGAAACAACGGGTGGGGGGTGCAAAAAAAGGGAAAAGAAGCAAAATCATGCTTCACCGCCCTGGGGTGGGTACTGAAAAACGCGGGCGTGGGGGGCCGGGAAAAGTAAAAACGCACAGAAACATTGCGTTAAGCAACGGCGTGCACAATAAAAATCTTTGGGGGTCGGTGTGGGAAATGGTACAAAGGAACGAAGGGCAATCAAAAAGTGTGAAAAGCTGTGGGTGACCGGTACAAACCCTTTAGGCCAAAAAACCAAGGAAGGAAGGACCTAGAAAATGATTGGGAAAAAAAGGCAGGATCGACAAAATAGAAAACATGGGAACTGGGAGAGGGAGGGGAAAAAAAAAAAGTCGTCCGAGGGTGCCGAAACCCGAGCTAGCACTGAATATGAAGCGAGGGACCGACGGCCCAAACATTCGAAAAAGTTTACCAGGGGGGGGGAAGTGACACTAGGGAAAAGAGGAGTGAGGGAGAAGGTGAACTACAGCGGATGGCCGATTCCACGCTGTAAGGGTTATACAGAACCCAACAAAACCTTGTAAAGCATTGGTGAACACCGCAAAGGGGGGGAAAAAGTGGCTTACGATGGGGTGACGCGCATCGATTGATCGCACAGCACGAGTCCCCAAGGGCCGGAAAACAAGGAGGGAAAATAAAGGACAGGCGGAAGTGTAGGAGGAGCGGCAATACCCCCGAAATAGTCACAGAGGGAAGCGTGGAACTTCCCGGAATCCAAAGGGAAAAACAAAAAAGGCAAGGTAGAGCAAAAAGGTTATCTAAACCCCAGAGTCAAGGTTCATGAACACACACGAAAACAATCAAGGGGGGGGGGGGGGTGGAATACAAAGAGTGGAGCAGAGCGTTGGAAAGTTATGCTGGATAAGGTTTTGCACGGGAAAGAGGTGTATAGAGGGGTGGAGGGCCAACTAACAACCGAAGGGGAACATCGCAACCCCTTTGTGAACAAATTGATGGTTTAAAAGAAGGGAGGGGGGGCCGAAAAGGAAAGGGAATGGCGAAACACTAGGCTTCCGAAGAATATGAGAAATTCCGCTGAAAAACACACACAACGGTTAAGGAGAAAAAGGGAACAAAAACAAAGGGAAAGGCGGTTGCCAGAGTCGACAAAATTGGTGGGTGAGAAGCCAGCGACGGGGGCAAACGGAAAGACAGTTGGGGGGGGAAGTGGCAATCCTAAAACCGTCAAAAGAAGCACCCCATACATTGTTAAAAAGACGCGTGGAAATAATCTGAGGAAAAAAGGAAAAAAAAATGGGGAAGAAAAAAGGATCAGAGGCCAACCAAGGGTGCCAAGAAAACCCGCTACGGCGAGCACATTGTAGGATTAGGGGGGTGGGAATGCCAGGAGGGGGGGACTATCAAACAAGCGAAAGCATTCAGAATTACCCGTGACAAAAATGACCTCCCGCGGTGCAAAGAAAGCCATGGGGGGA
>Ga0179593_1480765_pt1 | contig 31962 bp, 28 predicted proteins | sample CZODoug2_1_08_16_FD_185931 | JGI IMG/M metagenome (GOLD analysis project Ga0179593, IMG submission 185931) | Vadose zone soil fungal communities from Angelo Coast Range Reserve, California, USA - CZODoug2_1_08_16fungal (PacBio error correction) | ecosystem: Environmental > Terrestrial > Soil >...
AGAGGGGTGCTGGAAGAGAACAAAAAAAGAGAGAGGGGTGAGGAGGGGGGGGAGAATGGGGGGGAAGCGGGTGAGAACAGTAGGTGGAAGACAGAGCAAGGATGGAAAAGTATCATGGGCGAGGAAAGGAAAGGGGAAAAAGGAGAGGGAGGAGAAAGACGGAGGGCGAGGGATGGGGGGGGGGAGGTGGATAGAAATAAGGAGAGAGCATGAAAAGTGGGAGCGAGGGATGACGAGGTGCTAGGATCCGTTATCTGTCCTTCGGGGAACGGTTCATGTTTCTCCTTTCTTGAGCGGGGAGGTGGGGGCTGGCGGGCGAAGCGAAAGCGGGGCGCATTTGGGTGGGGAGAGTAACACGAGGGATACTAGGGGGCGATGCTGAATTCTTCGGCGGGACAACGTTCGTCCAAACCAGGGGTTGGAGGTAGGACTATGAACTTGCGAGGTCCTTGGAGGGAATGGAGAAAGATCCACTAAAGAGAGCAAAACGTGCCAAGAAAGAGGAGTATGGTGGCTGACCCAGGGAACTACCAGAGTCCGACGGACTATTACGAAGCGTTACTTAGAGGGGTGGTTTATCCAAACAATGATGAATGGAGCGGGAAGGCAAGAAAAGAAGCTTCCAGAGGAAGATCGGCAGTCGTTGAGTTGTGGAAAGTCCGCCCTAGTAGGAAAAAACGTGCTATAGATTAGAGGGGGGTAAAAGTGGGCTCTAGGGCTCTTGATGGAAATCAAACATAACGAGCTGTGCACACGGGGTGGACGTAAGAGGTTGTTCAAGTCGATGTCCAGCTCCACGGGAAAGGGAAGGGAAAAGGGGGGTCGTGAGTGACCTCTGAAAAAGGGTGGGGGGTGGGTGGGGGGGGTGGGTGGGGTGTTGATGAGTTATACGCAGGCGCGTGAATTGTCCGGGGGGAAGCTTATCAGGGGACTTTCGACCGGGTGGGTAGAAACGGGGGGCTTCCATGTTGGGTATGGTCCTCAGGGGAAATGAAGTGGCCACATTGACTTATGTGGGTCTACTAGGGTGGGTTGTCCGACCGGGGTCATTGGCGAGGTGAACAGTAGTGAAGGATTTATTGGTGAGGTATGCAGTTTTAAGGTAGGGACGGAAAAGATACAGAAAAAGAAAGGGCTAGTGGGCTCGGGGATAACATACCGGCGAGCGTCGGGATGGGGATGGCCTGAGTTGGGGAGGGGTAAGGCGATTCCTCAGTCTTGTACCAGTTATTTTAGGGAGGAAGGAGCTTCCGAGGCAGCTCGTGCGCTAAAGGTATTCCCAGGCAACAGTTGGTGTTGTGGAGGTAAAGGCGTTCATTAAGGGCGATCCTGGGTGGACGGGAGTTATGTCTTTCCCCGTGAGGGAGAACTGTTGAATAAAAAAACTAAGAAATAAAGATCTGGGAGGAAAGAGAAACTAACAGCTGGGACCGGGCCAGCTCATATCAGAGGGGCATTAAAAGCGGGGTCAAGAAAATCACCTAATACAAGACGTTAAACAAGTCTGAGATACCTTGAATAACGAGACCTCCCAGGGCAAACGGGGGAGATTCTCGTGTAAGTGTATGGCGGCGAAACGAGTGTTCCTGTTTAAATGATAAAGGAAATCCGTCAATCCAGTGAAACGGGGTTGAAAAACCAAGTTCTGCACCAGAAATTTGTGAAAGCCATGAAAAAGAGCAGGGTCAGTCCCACAGAATTCAATCAAAACTACTCAAGGTGGGCAAACCGTACAAAACCTTTTTCGCGGGAGGTAACTCCAGGTGCTCCATAATGGGCAGGGCTTATCACTAAAGGCAGACTTGACTCTAAAACCCAGCAACCTCCGAAAACGGGAAACAGCGCTTCCGCCCCGCGACAAGGACCACATAAAAAAGGACGTGATTGGTCTTAAAGCTAGGAAAGCCCCCTAGTACACTTTCTCAGCTGAGGAGGAAGAAGGCTAACGGGCCCATGGCAAGCCGGGTTGGTTCGCGGTTCTTGACGCAGAGGTTGACGTCCGGGGCAACAATACAACACCTCGAATAAAAAAAGGGAAGCAAAGACCAGAAGGATAACCGCCCGGCTTACGTGGGCACGAACGTCCCGGCCGGGGCCGAGCACGCCCAAAGCAATCGGACCAGAAGCCACATCTGCATACTCCTCCACCCTACTGAAAGGGAAGTCAGCATAGAGAGATGGAAGATCTCAGAAGAAAGAGTTTACGGGGGGGGAGATGGCCTATATTCCCCTCCAGATTACTTTAAGACAGGTCAAGGGACGAACGTTAAAAAAGAAAAATCAACAAGCAATCGATCCGATAAATTCTAGTTAATAAGTAAGGCAAGCCTTTCTGAAGCAAGAGGTACTTCTGACTCAGAGACCGGGTACCCACGAACGCCCATTTTCTTTCATTTAGAATGACTGGGGAAAAGCGGGGGTCGGAAAAGAACAAGAAAAGCTGTCAGAAGGACCTGAACCAGGAATGAGGAAGATGAATCTCATTCTACAATAGAGAGAACAAAAAACAAAGTAGGGAAAAAAGAGGATAATTGCAATCGTCTCCCTAGCTAAAGGCGTACTCTGAAAAATTAAAAGCGTTACAGATGGCTCAAGAATCCAAAAGAAGGAACGTGGCTTAACATTTTGAAACCCAACTTTCTTGGCGATGTCAACTTCGGTGGGTGGGTTTCAGGGGCCGCGCGACAACTCCGCAGGTAGAGAGGAAGGAACAGGGATGTATGCTCTGCATCCTCACTTTTCTCTTGAAGGGGTTGTAGCTACGTTCGGTCCTTGCCTGATGGAGGAGAAAAGGGCCGGGCCGAGTCTGGCATCAAAAAAGCAGAGTCATCAAATCTTGATTCTGGGTATAGGGGGAGGAAAAAGCCAGCATCCGATCAGGTGGAAAGAACCAGTAATCTGCTGGGGGGGGACGTATGGGCTATCAGGGGCCTTAGGAAAGGGAAATGTCCTGAGTGCTAGGAGGCGTGAAAGCTGAGCCGGCACGTTACCGGTTGACAAAAGTGTGTTAGGGGGCATAGATTGGGATGGGGAATCCAGTGCATGGCAAGAGATATCATCTGCTGGGTGTTCCCCACTTGAGGTTCGGGGTGCTACGGGATACGTCTTGGAAGGGGGGGAAAAGTGTGATGAAACTATGAGGGGAAACTGTCTTCTCATGCATTTGAAGGGATGCCATCCCGGGCGCCTGGGACTCGAAAGGCGGACATCAGCTCCGGAAGAAAGCATTCAATGCAGGGTGGCCAGTAATCTAGTTACTTCACAGAGAGAAGGGTGAAACGTCCTCGGGGAGGGGGAAGAGCAGGAGGGAAAAGGTGTCGCTATGGCGGACGTCTTTTAGGGTGGGCGCGTCCGGGAAGAAGGGGGGAAATGAGAAGCAGAAACTCATGGAAGGGGGGGGGGGTCGGAAGCCTAGCCGTGATGAAGGGATTCACGGCCAAAGAAGGGGGGACAACAAGCCGATGAGAAAATCTTCTTGGCGGAAAGGGGAGGTATCACCAGATCCACCAGTGGTTCGGGAGGAAAAGTGGTGAAGACAGGAAATGATAGAAGGAAGTCTTGGTGCGCGAGTTCTACAAGAATGGGCCGGGACAGAAAAGCTAGGGCAAGGGAATGGAAACAATTTGATGATAGGAGGATTTGGGGGCATCACTTTCTAAGGGACGGACCAGCGGGGTCCTGGTAGTCTCTTTATTCCGGGCTGGCCAGAGAGTTCGAGGGCTCTGTAAGAAAAAGCGCGGGAGGCGATACACTGACGTCCGCTTCATCCTACGAGCAAAGTCTGAGGCCATACCCCAGTGAAAGAACAATGCCCGCGCAGGACATATGGGATAAGCAATACAGAACCGGGAAACTGACAAACCAAGAGAAAAAAAGTACTGAATAAACAATCGCGATAGAGATGTAGGCCTCGTGCGGAATTAACCACTAACCGAACAGCGCGTGAATATATGACCTCCACCATATCCTCCAGGAGTGTAGAGGGAGGGATTTCAATGGGATCTACGTACGACGGGGATACGTAAAGGAGGGGGATGTCGGGGTCCAACTTAACTCCCAACTTATATCCACATAGCCACCGACCTACGTGCCATCCAAGAAGGAAAAACACGCAAAGAACCCAAAGAAAGTTCTTCCCCAATCGGATTATGAAAGCAGAAAGGAGGGGGAAAAACCCCCTTACCGGGCGCCATTTATCAGGAACAAAGTCCTAACGCAAGTGGAGGGGGACCGCAAGTAAGGAATGTTCACCGGTCACTCTTCCCTCAAACTGGTCCGGCAAAGGAGAAATTGAGAGTAGGAAGGACAAAGAGAAAAGGCGATCGGCCATCCACGCAGCGGGGGGGGGAGCAAGCGGGGTCCTGGGGAGAGTGAAATCTATTTCAACCGACACCAAACACTATACACGCAGATAAGGGGGAACCCGAGACGTTTGAAGAGGGTAGCGGGGGGGGCGCCTGGAGCAATCGTTTATTGGCTTTAACAATCCCTTCTACAGAAAAGTTACATAAGAATAAAAGAGATGGGTACAAGCCATACTTTTCGACCTCACCCATAAACACGGAAGATCGTCGCCAACTAGGGGGAGGAAGATCACAGGCTATTAGTTTTCCAACCACCCTCGTGCACAAAAGCGAGGAGAAGGCATCGGGCTGTTTGGTGACAAAGGCGTCTTTATTTAGTCAAATAAAAATGTTCTCAGCCAACCTTTCCAGGAATAGTAAAAATCATGGGGCCCATTCAATTGTCGCCATCTGGTAAAACGGCTAAACACCGGATTTCTCTCCGAAGCCGAGCTCAAAATAATACTTCAAGACCGTCCTCCACACCTTGTCATAGGAGAACCGTTGTTCCGCCAACGGACAGAAACTCAAAGCACTAAAAGGAGGCTAAACGGCTGAAGAGCGCGCCAATAACACGCGGGTCACATCTGTATAAGAGGGGGGGAAGGGTCCCGGAAAAAGACAGTCGTCAATTACGAGGCTCCAAAAAGCAGACCGCTAACCCTTGTATGGGAAAGGGGAACAAAACAACTTTAAAAGGGGGGGGGGGGAAGAAGCAAGAACTTGGCATCAAAAAGAGCTTAAATTTGAAGGTCGTGAAGGCCAGCGGAAAAAAACGGGGGTCTGTTGATGGGGTACGCTATCCTTCAAACAAACCTTATGATTATTAAGATAAATAAAGAAGGCAGGATCCAATATTAAATGTGGGCCCCAGGAATCTCTGGGAAAAGGGAGGGGCAAGCATTATTTCGTTCCACGTTTCTTTTTTGTCCTGGAGTCGGTTATCTCTTCTCTGAATAGGGGGATCAGCGGAAGAAGCATTGAGATGCTTGTCGGTCTGTTGGGCGGAGAGGGGAGACGCAGGGAGCGTTGGTGGGGGTTCTGCGTGGAAACAAGGGAAGAGGGAAGACGGGCATTTGCGTCTTCTTCAAAAAAGGTTAGGACCGCAGGCGAAGGAACGGTGTGTTACTGGGATTAGGCTCGAGGCTGAAATGAACATCTCTGTTTGAAGATGGGTGAGGAATCACTCTTTTGATGGAGAAAGTTCCACTGAGAAGCGTTGCCGTGTCACGGGGGCTGGGCCGAAAGGATGGACTTCCTACACAAAAGTGCCGATTACAACAGCGGTGAGTACTATGGGGGGGTTTAGCTACATACCAGTCGGGATAACGACCAGATTTCCTCTCAGGAGAGGGAAGTCGGGTGATGTGGGGGGAGTCGGTAAAAGATCAGAGCCCACGTGCAGAGAGGGCATTTTTCAGCTCTGAAGAGTTGTCCATCACAAAAAGAGGGAGGCGCAACTAAGGCCACGGGTTTGAGGAGAGGGGGGGGGGAAAAATAAACCGGGCGACGTTGGACGGTCACCTGTACCAAAAAGAACCGGAAGTCGTCCGGGGGGAGCCTTTAGGTGGGAGGGAGGCATCCCAGGGCGAGGAAGTGTGAGCGGGATCGCGGCCACGGGGAGGGAAGGCTGGGAGACCAAAGGCTTCCCCTCGTGTGGTCTGGTGAAAAAAATTGAGACCGGGCGTGGTGAAAAACCTAGGAGGTGCCGGAGTTCAGCACGAGGGCTGGAGTTGACGGGCTTTCTTTCAAGGGGATTCTGGGGAGAACAACAAAAATCATTGCGGAGTGACATTTCAATAAGTCCAGAAGAGGTTCGGCGACTTCGGTCGCGATCCAGAGTCAAGATCGTACTCTGGGGTAGAGGGGGGTCTTTCAGAGAGGGCCGTCCGTGGAGGGGGCGGTAGGGGGAAAGTGGGCATGCCAGGCGCTAGTTTAATTCGAATAGAGAGATGGCACTTCATTGGGGAAGAGTGTGTGGTTGTGGGGGTCTTCAACATGAGGAGGCCCATGAGGTTTAGACTTTGCTTGGGGACGGGGGTCAGTTGCAACCGGTTGGAGTTGGAAGAAGTTATTGAGAACTCACCAAAGCAAGGCTATCATCAATATCGGGACCAGCCAGTGGCGTTAAAAAGAAGGGACCATTATGCAGGGCTTAAGACCAACCTACATCTGAAAATCCAAGCATAGAAAAGGATGGAATAGGGAGTGTGTAAACAGGCAACAGTTACCAAGCTAGTAGAATTCCCTGGTGAACCTTCCTTGAGTGGAAGATTATGGCGCACAAGGGGCAGGTGTAACGAGGGGAGTACCGCCAAACATGCAGTGCTTTGAAACGTCTGACCCTAAATGTGGAGAATGGTAATGGACCAATGCGCCACTGAAGGATTACGAGCATCGATTCCTGGGAAAACCTTCTGGGGACACGAAAGGAAACTGTAATGCTGGATGAAACCATGATAACTGGCTTTCACGAAATGAGCCGAGGCAGATAAATCAAACAAAGGATTAGAGAACAGAGACTGTTAATCGCGGAAGACCACACCTGTAAACAGACCAGCGCGGGGGACGTCTAAGGGGGGGGAATGGGAATTCCCTTTGCTGGAAAAGACAAAGTAGGGGGACTCGATGGCTAAAAGACATCAAGTTAATCCTAACTTTTTGTTAAGTTCTGGAAGCAAACCTCAGAGGGGGAAGTACTTGGCGTAAAGAAGTATAACAACGGGGTCGGGGAGGGAAAAAGAAAAACCTCGTCTCTTAAGAGCCCATATGCAACCATTGAAAAGAAATGTTTCCAGGTAGGGCAGGCCGTGGGAAGGGGACGGCAACATGACCAAAAAAGAGCCGAACCATTATCTCTAAGAAGAAAAAGGGATATCCAATGGACTTACAGCGGTGAAGGCCTCGATCAAGGGCGATCAAGCACTAGTGAAGGGGGGAGGGGGGTCAGGTGCAACCTATTAGTCAGAAGGGACATCTAAGCAGGGGAGTTCAAAGGGCTGTTGCGAGGACAAACCACAACATTCAAAGATACGAAAGAGCGGAACGGTATGCCTCCTTAAGGAATCCTTTAAAGGATGATACAGGAACGGAACTACGACGCATTTGTATGGTACATTAAACACAGGAGCCGACGTTAAGCGGTTGGGAAAGGATGATAATCGGGAATCTTTCACTATAATGAAACGAACCGCCGTCAGGTACTTGAATCAAGGAGAAGAGCGGCCAGGCTCAACACACTTATGATGATAAAATAAGAGATGGAAAGCGACTCCTGCTACCGGAAAAACCCGGTCCGGTCAATAAATCTTGAAGGAGGAACGACAGAGAATACCTAAAAGAACAAGGTAGGAGAATTTTAAATAAAGTGATCGAGTTACAAATATGGGGCGAGATAATCAACTTAACATGGAAGGAATTACCTTATTGTCTTATGAAACCACATAATAGGTACGCTCGGGCTTAAAGAATAGGGCAGGGGAAGAAGTATTAGGATAAGATTAAGGAGGGGGCAAGTTCTACTATATTCATCGTCCAAAAGAAGGGAATCTTTAGGGGGAGCGCTATCTCATCATCCTTAGAAACTCACGCAAAGGCAGAAATCAGAGGGGGCGTAGTAGTGATGTCAGTGGTGTAGCGGGTACCCTGGTTTTGAGTGCTAGGCAAAGTTCCCGGCCGTTACGATAGTTACCATGGCTTGTGGTAGGCGGGAGTTTGGGGCCTCTAGCGGAGGTTAAGAAGATGCTTTTTCTGGTAGAGGAGGGGATGCAACCTGGGGGGTAAAGGAAGGAGGTACAAGCAAGAGGGAAAAAACATCAGGGTAGTTCCAGAGGGAGGCGCCTTTCCGGGCCATAAAGGCACAGGGTCGACTCATCGTCGGAGGGGGGGTGTGAGACAGTTGGGAAAACAAGGACGTACAGCTGGTCATTACATCGGGATTCCAGGACGGGTCAGGTCACTGAATGGCGGGGACCTTGTCGACTGTCGTCGGATTCAGCACAGGCAAAATCAATATCCAAAGAAATGGGGTTTCAGGATCAAAAATTGGATTGCCTTCGGAACGAGAAAGTGTCCAAGTTTGAAAAAGGAAGAAGATAGCCTCTTAGGAACTGATCGGAAATAACTGGATGTAAAGCTCAAAAACGGTGAACGTGGTAACGACCGGATCGGCGAAAATTATGGGAGGGCTGCTCATCCTGACAAACAGCAGCGCCGCAGCTCGACTATACCTTCTCCTTCATTAACCAGGGGATGTGCCGTTGTCCTCAAAGAAAAACGGGATCCTTAAGGAAGGGGGGTCCTCGAGTAATGGTTCAGGTCCTGCGAAGGCCGACGCAGGAAGAGTGTGGAAGGCTTTTCCGGGCAGGAACCAACCACGCGGGCCTGGATAGAAAAATAAATCCGGCTGGTAACGTGCCGCTCTAGAAAGTTTCAGGGATCGGTAAAGCGCAAACACGAAAAAAATTCACCTCCTTAACAATCAAACCGCACCACCAAGCCCGAACACGGACTGAGAGGAAGGAAGCATCGAAGCCGGGGGCCGAATGAAAAAAAAAAAAGAAAAAAATAGAGAACTACAAAGAAAATACAGCCCCCGGAGCCGGGGACTCGACTTGCGAAAACCGAACCCCATTAGGAGGACTGAGGAAAGGTGTAGACTCTCAAGGGAATGAACAAAATTCGGTTCTTATTTTGGAAAGAACTCATCCTTATAGCCAACCGTCCCCTGCAATGCAAGACCTGATCACGAGCCCACATGGTGGGCAAAGATATAATCTGGTCACAGAGAGGCCGCGTTTTCCACCCAAACAAACTTGGCTTCAACATGAAAAGAAAAAAGTGAACCGGGAATTGAGGATACTCAGACCTCCAATACCCGTAATCACCCTACTCTCCGAAACACATTCATAATCGCCACATGAGTCTGTTCCTAACGAGTAAGGGAGGAAAAATCACTACAGTTAGGGGTCATCCCCGGGGGGTTGGGCTAATCGGGGCGTATGCCCAAGAAAAAAGCAGAACTTGGGTCCAAGCAGTGACCGCGGGTTTGGATTTGCCAGACTTTCATTCTCACAAGTCCAAAAAAATATAGAAGAGTGGGCAAATAAGCTGGTGCTACTCCACAAAATAGACTAATGGAAGATTCGGCGATCCCAAGAGTGAGCGATACTACTTTCTAGTTCCGGGGGGGGAGTAAAAAAATCGTCACATTCACTTCGGAACATTCTTACTCGTGTGGTAGGTCCGGGAACCTTTGAGGCCATCACCGTACAGGAAGCAAGTCACTCCACTCTCGAAAAGATAGAAAAAACAGATTCTCAATCAATCAGCAAACGGGACCAAGGGAAATAGAGATCATCACAAACCAAGTTCAGGCGGTTCTTACTAACCGGGTGGGGCGAACGGAAAAGCTTACGAGGCTAAAGACGTCTGCGACCGAGAAGAACAAAACGCTGGAAACAGAGCATCCAGGGGAAACAGTAGAAACAGAAGAAAAGCATCTTAAAGAGTGAGACCGAAAAGATAATTCATCGATACCTATACTTCAAAATGGACCACTCCGAAAAACACCATCCTTAACAGAGGGGTAGAACAAAGAGAGGGAAAGGATGGGGGGGGGGGGGAAGAGAGTACTGTTGCCTAGCAAAAAGGGGGGGGGGCCTGAGTGTAACCCTCAGACAAACAAAAGACTGAGGTAAGAAGGGAAGATAGTACCAGGCTAAGGGCTTGGGAGGCCTATCACTATTCAGAAAATTCACTCTGGGAAGCAAAAGATAGCTCAGGGGGACGTGTTTCCAAGGTAGGGGTCAGGTGGACCCCGGGTGCTCTTGCACTTAGGGTTGATCAAGGGAGGCTGCGAGGGTCTTTTACTGGACTGGGAAGAATTATACAACGGGAAGCGTTGTCGGGGCATCTGAGGAGAGGTGAAAGGGGGGCATTAGTAGGGGGAGGAGAAAACCTTGGGTCTTCCCGCAAAGAAGAGGGAGGGGGTTCGAAAATGGGAGGGGTGGGATAAAGAAAAGGGAAGTGAAGAAGAAGGGGGGAGGGGGGAGGGAGAGAGAAAGAAAAAGTAGAAAAGAAGGGTGGGCAGGGAGGGGAAGAGAAGAGGGAAGAAGAAGAGGAGTAGGGGGAAAGAGGTTGTCGGGAGAAAATTGGGGAAAGGGTGTGAAGGAATAGGATAAAAAAGGGAAGGAGGGGAGCAAAAGGGAAGTCGAAGGCAAAAAGTGAAGGGGGAGTAGGGGTGGTAGAAGGGAAGAAGAAAGGGATGGGAGGGAAAGGGGGGGGCCGGAATGAAGAGATATGGGCAACAAAAGGAGGGGGGGAAGTGAAAAATGGGGGGGTTGGCAAGAGGAAGGGGGAGTGTAGGGGGAGGTAGAGGGAGGGGAAGAGGGGAGGGTAGGAGGGGAAGGGAGAGCGGGGATGGGAGGAGAAGAAGAGAGAGGGGGGAATAAGTGGAGACAAAGGGGTGGGAAGGGAAACGGAAATTGTTAAAGGGAGGAGGAATGGGTAGGGGAAAAGGGGAGAAGGAAAGAAAGAGGTAAGGTGAGAAAGATAGAGCAAGAGGATGTTGAAGCAAATAAAAGGGAGAGGGTTGGGTGGGGAAAGGGGGGTGAGTGGGGAGTGGGGGTGGGTAGAGGAGAAGGGCGTAGAGGAGGGGAGGAGAGGGAAATACGAATGAAGGGAAGAGGGTTAGGGGAAGGAGGTTAGAGATAAGACGAAGAGTGGGATGAGAAGACTAGCAGTGGGGAGAGTGGAGGGAGAGAGGGGGTGATGTGAAAAAATAGGGGGGGGGGGAGGTGAGGAGGGGCTGAGAGAAGTGGTGGGGAGAGGTAAAATAGTTGCGGGGAAGAGGGAAGGGAAGGAGAAGGAAGAAGAAGAGGGGGTAGGACGGGGAGATGGAAGGCGACAAGGAAGAGGGGGTGTGGGACAAAGGTATAATATTGAGGAGGACTGAGTAAAAGAGAAGCGGGGGCGAAGGGGGAGGATCTGGAGATGGGGTGGGCAAAGGTGGGGCAGACAAGTGAGGGGAGGTAGGAGGGGGGGTGAATAGGGGAGGGGGGAGGGCGGAAGTATAAGTGGGAGAGAGGAGAGTTCAGGGGGGATAGGTGGAGAAGGTAGAGAAAGGGAGGGGGAGGGGGGCATGGGGAGGAAAAGGGGGGGGAACAGAGGAAGGGGGGAGAAGAAAGAGGGGGAGAATAAGGGAGGTAGATAGGGATAAGGGCGAAGTTGCGAGGGCAGTGGAGAAAGAAGGAAGAAGAGGAGGAATGTGGGAGGAGTGGGAAGAAATAAGAGAAGGGGAGGTGCAAGGAAGGGATAGGATGGGGAAGAGAGGTTATGAAGAAAAAATTTGTGGGGGGCGGAGATTGGAGAGAGAAGACAGGAAAATGTGTGGAATGGGGGGATCAAGGGAAAGGGGGGAGTAGAAGAAGGGGGGAAGGCGGATAAAAAAGGAAAGTGGATAGAAGCAAAGATAGTAGAGAAAAGAAGGTAGAAAGGAGAGGTAAGAGATAAGCGGCAGAAAGGAATTGGTTGGAAGGTGAAATTGTGGGGTTGGGGGGGGGGGGGGGGGTCGGCGAAGGGAGATAAGTGGTGGAGGAGAGACAAAAGGGTGAGGGGGAGAGGAAGGGCGTGAGGGAATGAAGGAGGGAAAAACGGGGAGGAGGTATGGTAGGTGGGCAAGGGGAAGAGGGGAAAGATAGGAGGTAGAAAGAGAGACGAGGTGGAAGGAGAGAAGGTAATTGGGGCAATAGGGTGGTCGGAGAGGGAGTAGGGGAGGATAAAGGGGAGGGTGGACTAGGGGAGTTGAGTTGGAGTTGCGGGGACGGTAAGAGGAAGGGTTTCGATTGTGAAACGCTATTCTGCGTAGGTGACCTCGGCTTTATTTATAAGAGCTGATTGCTCAAGGAGGGAAAAAAGCGGAGGGAGGAACGGTGAGAACGGAACTTTTGCGGGACCAGGGCCAGACCTAAAACCACGTCCGACGGACGAATACAGCGTTAAGGAGGTGGGTGTCTACATATCATGAGGAAATCGAAACATCGGGCCGCGCCGGAAAGGGGTGGGGAGTTAAAAGAGGCTGATCAACGTGCGGAAATTAGCGCAGTGTGCACGTATGAGCTGGGAATGTGTCCTAAACAACGCGTCGGGAACCTTCTGGGGTCCACGTACATGTGCCATAAAAAGTCCAGTGTACCACGGATCTAGTGATTCAAAGAAGGGTTGGTTCGACTCAATCCTCAGGCGCGGAATTGGGAAGGAAGGAAGGGGGCTTTCAACGTGTGCGCAGGGCTTTGTAACGCAATTCGCGTCTAAAATTGACTGTCGTCTTTTTTGTTAGAGAAGGGGGGTCCGCTCAGCGTGGGGCGCCTCAGACCGTCGGGGGGCTGGGGGAGGGGAAGGCCAGGGCACGGAGGGGGTCTGGTAAAATTGAAGTGACTTGCACAGGCGCATCGAATTCAAGGGGAACGATCATAGCAATAGAGATCTGGGGAGGGGGAAGGGGGGTTTCTTCAGGAGAAGGGAGGTCTTCGTGAGGGGGAAAGGTTCCCGGAAGGACCTGATTAGGAGACGGCAGTAGCAGTGGTGCGAAAAAAAAAAGGGTGGGTGTCTGTGATAAGGGGTAATTGCCTATCCTGGGGACTTGGCAGTTCTGAGTCGCGTTTTATAGATAATTTATGGGGGCAAAAGAAAACTCGCGCGGCGAGCATAAATCCAGGCACGAGGCAGTAACAGTCAAAAGAGACAATCTAGTCTCATTATCTTATCAAACGATGACCAGAACGACTCCTCGGCAGAGGCAGGTACATCCCAGGAAAAGGCTAGTCCCAGGCACTGGGTTATACCCGAAAATAAAGGCCTATCCTGTCAAGATACGGGCGGAGGAGGAAGTGTGAAGACGGAATCAAGGGAACGTTTCACTCTGCACACTTGGTGAGGGAACACCAGTTGAGAAAACCGATCAAAGATGGAAAAAACTCAGGAGGTAACGGCAAAGTACTCTATATCGCGGAGCACAGTGGCTCGAAGAGTGACAAGATTCTCAAACGGCGGGGACCTGGACGCATCACACCTACAGTCGCCAGAGCAAACATTGCCCAGAACTCCCTCCCAAACGAAAAAAAAAACTCTGAAATTAGATTTCCTTGCTTAGGCACCTACCCACCTGCAGGAAGGAGTTTCGCAAGCTGGAAGATGATCAGACCGGAACAGGTGCATTGAATTGGGGTTTTCAGGGGGGGGGTTCTTAAAGAAGGCGTCCTTTGCCGTCAAGAAAGGGGGTTGCAGGAAAGGAAATAACCCCCTGTAGAGGAAAGGTCCTGAAAGAAAAATGATAAACCAGACCCTTTGTACAAGAACGGTAACTTGAAAAGGCTGTGGGAGCACGACCCGAGAACCACTCATTATCGCAGTAATCAACTCGATAAGTGGGCAGTCAGCGCGTCCGGATACGAGAGCTCAAGTGGAAGAGACGAAGATTTAAGGGTGAAGATGCCGATATTCTGAAAAGGTAGCAAGGAACAGCAAGAAACGAAAAGAGAGGGCCACAAAACGTACAAGAGGAAGACTATGAGGCATAGGGATCAGCAGCATCCTTGAGGGAAGTATACGAGAAACAGTGACCCTCGAATGGGGGGGCGGGTCCTCTAACTAAGGAGTCTTTTGCGAAAGGAAAAGAGGGGTAAATCTCACTAGTAGGACAGGAACCAAGCACTCGGGGAGAGAAGGGCAAAAGCGCGGAAAATACTCTCAAAAAACACTTAGGAAGGGAGGGGCAACTCTCCTTGAAGATGAAAGGGACAAAAGGCGTCCGACAAACATCACGTGACAAAGAGGGTAAAGAGGCTAGCATCGCACAAGAGGACATAAAACAACTTGTCAAAATTCGAGGGGCCTGGCGTCAAAAAGAAAATAAACGCGGCGAAGAAAGGGGGTTTCTGATGATGACCGCAAGAAGAAGCGGATGCGGGAGGGGTTGGGGGTGGAAATAAGCAGAGGCTTCCTTCTTTCGGGATAAAATACGTGGGGGGAACGGGAGAATATGCGGAAAAAACAAGTAAAAAAAGATGGCTCTTTATCTCGAAATGCGTCAGCACAAGGACAAGCGCGGGGAGACGCAAGGCGAGTTGTGTCGAGGAGATCCGGGGTGTTCTTCAGAAGCTGTAAAAATGGAAAGGGGTGGAAGCAACGTCAGTGGGACAAAAAGGTGACCAATGGCTGTTAATAAGAGGCGGGAGGTCCCGAGAGTGAAGAAATAGCAGGTAGTATATTCGGGGACGGGAAAAGGTGTACTTCAACAAAGGGATTATGTCAGGCACCCGACCAACCCACAGGCCAGGTCTCGCCTTTATCAACGGCCGCCTGGCGAGGAAGCCGATCCGGCGTCAGGGGGGAGGTGCCGCCCGGAATCTCAAGTGCCACTGAGAAAGTCCGGTCTAGGTGGGGTGCAGGGGGCAAACCTTTCCTGGGGTAGGGCAAAAAAGAAGGAACGGTTTCTTTGCTTGGGAACAGGCGCTGTACGTTGCGCAGTCCACGGACCTTCATAGGGGGGTAAAAAATAAAGAGGACGATGTGGGCAGGTTCCTCGTAACTGGTTCCCGAAAGGGGGGGGACACAAAGGAAGGGAATCTGAGAAAAAAACAAAAAGGTAACTGTTAGGTACCTGCTCAAAAAAGTGGGTTTTCAGCAAAAGGGTAAAAGAAATCAGGCGGAAACTCTAGGGGCGAATAGTCTACCTCCTTAAATAAAGCGGGCCTCCGCCATCTCACCATGCGAAGTGGGTCTTAATAAAGTGGCATTTCTAGAGGTCCTAGAGGCCCCTGTCGAAGCAGGCCAGCATGGGTCAGGAAGGACATGGAGTACTACCTGACTCATGGGTAGGCTAAAAGTTCTCACTGCAGAAATGAAAACTGATCATTTTGAGCGGCCGCGCGATGAGTAATGACGATACCTTTCTGTAAAGACCCACGGGAATCAAGAGAACGAATCCAGTCCACTCAGGAGAAGGAGCAGAGCATCAAAAACACACAACAACCACAACTGGAAGAAAATGCGCGGCGTAAATGATGAATTCTACAGACGAACTTAACCACGTACCCGAAAAGACCGCGCCTGGAACCGGAGCTTTAACAAGGCCACCAACCCGCGGAAAGAGTTATTTCTTGTTCAAAGAAAAGACGGCTACTGACCGGCTTTTCTGGGGAGGTTCAAAGAAGGGGGGAAAAGGGAGCAGATTCCCTAAAAGTCACCCAGCGGACGAAAGACACCGGAAAAAATATTCGCAAACGGAGAGAGCATACTCCTAGGGGGAACCCGCCCGGTCGGCATTGGAAAAACAAAGCGGCACCTTTGGGTTAACCACCAGCAAGGAAAAAATGGTTCACCTGGAATAAAGTTATCAAATGACGCCCACTAGGGAAATGAGAATCAAACTAAAAAAAGGCGGGGGGGGAAGGAACAAATAAAACGTCTCCCCGGGGGCAGCTTAGAGACGCTAGGCAACACAAGAGAAGAACAAAAGGGGAAAAAAACGGGGGAAAAAAACGCTGGGTTGATTGACCTACAAGTCAGAAAAGAGAAAATTAACGACGTTCTCACGTGGGAAAACACGACAAAACTAAACACAAGGGGCCATGAAAGCCCAAATGGCGTGCAGAAGACTGGACTAGTCTGGGCAGAAAGACAAAAGCGAGAGAGGATAGTGAGGCGTGTGGAACCTAATCACACCAAAATCACAGGTAACGTCATGCGCAGCAATGCAACGAGCGGGATCGAAAACTTTCGCAAGAACAAGGGCCACGCGGAAGAATGAGCGGGAAAAAGTGAAATCCACCAGACCTTGGTCTGAGGGAGGAGATTTTGAGCCACATACAGAAAAATAGGAACGTTGTTCACAACAGAAAGGTCGAAAGAAAGGCTGGGAATCAAAAAAATCTAACAACCTCTATCTAAATCTGAAAGAAACAGAAGAAAGAAATTTCAGAGGAAATCATGCGGCAAATATTCATCCTCCTAGAAAAACCCAAAGGGGGGTGGACTCCAAAGATGCATCAATTGCAATCCACATTACACTCAACTTAGGCCAGAGAGGAATTATTGCACATCGTTTGAGAGAAGAGGAAAAGTCATTCACGGGGGAACTCTGGAAAAAAAAAAACCGGATTGGGGATAGAGTACTCACACAAGGTTCGGATACTGGGGGCTCAAATGAGACTCCAGAAAAAGGGGCAAAAAACAGGATGTCTGTGGGGACATGGGGAGCCTACACGTTAGCGGCGGGCTGCCTTAGTGTCATGGAGGAAGTGGGAAGTCTTTGAGGTAGGGTGCGAGATGAACCGGGGTCCGCGTGGTTGGGAAGAGGAAATTACGGGGTGCAGCAGGATGGGAGAAACGGGGAAGAACAACGGTTTCGTCAAATCTTCGAGAAAGGGGGGGCTTGTGAAGGAAGAGTTACGCACTGAGAATTGGTCAAGAAGCTGGATATCTAAGTAAAACTACATTAAGGGTAAAGGGAAGTTTGTTGGAGGGAAGACAAGCCTTACAGAGAAACGCAAATACTATGACGAAGAAAATGCGGGGGGTGAAAATCCAATACACGTGTCTCGAAAAAAAAGGCGGGAAAATCTAAAGGCGGTGAGGTGTGAGTACTTCACAGAAGAGCGGAGCAAAGTGATTAAAGGGGGGATGGGCGATGACGCATTATGGAAAATAAAACTCGTAGGCCAAAGACACACGAAAATGGTGCCAACTCCAGTCCAAATCTGTACCAAGAGGGGGATATCTTGAGGTGTAGTGAAGGGGGAAGATACACTTTCTTTGGTGAAGCACCCGGGCGTAAGTGGAGTAGGGGGAGTTCAAGTCAAGCTTCTTTGGTGTAAGCCCACTCGCAGGGCCCGCGGTGTGAGTCAATGACACTGTGGGGAGGAAAGGCTTAGTCGAATCGCAGGGCCGCAGCTGGGGAAAAAAAAGATTTTGGACTGGCGAGTCTTAGTGCACGGAGCGTGGGGATGTGGAATCTCAGCGGGGTACTGGCACATACAAACAGTTCCGGTAGCACGGAGTAGGCAGATCCAGCAGCAGAGACTGAGGGTCGGATAAGCGTTAAATTCAGGATTCGTTGAGCTTGTAAGGAAGAATTCTGCTATCATCTGAGATCCAAAATCAGGGGAAATCAATTTTTTTTTGGGTGAGTTTTTGGTTGGTCTGTGACGGTAATAAATTGTGGGATAGCAGAATGGACTTTCTTTGCGTCTCAACATTGGGGGTATTTCAACGTTATCGAAGGACTGAAACGGCTGAGAGCATAAATTAGGAAAACAGAGGGAGAAACGGGCGACCAATGCTGGTCGGACAGGCGCGGAACCCAGAGAAAGGAAATACCCAGCCGATACACGCTGGCATAAAGAAGAACCTATGAACCGCTCTTCCCACAATTGGGGGAAGGACCCAGGTGAAAAAAGAGGGATTAACTATACGGCGGGAATGGGAAAAGCTTAGGAAATCAAGGAACGGTAAAAGGGAGGGGAAGTTAACAAAGGTTCGAAGAACTGAAGTTGAGGAATCAGACAATTGGTAGCCCGATGGTCAGCAACAAAATTAAAGTCTGCAGTTGGGAAAACCTGGACACCGTGAGCTGGAACGAAGGCACACCGTTTGCTGAAATATGAAAAGGAAAACTGACGAAAGTGGCCGTTCCGGGGTACGATAGAGCGAAAGAGAAAAGGTCAATTCACCGGGTCCTAAGCCTAGAACCGAAATGACCTCGGAAAACTGCGGGGTCCGGATCTTTAGAAAATTATGGCACCTCCCATTAGGGAAGAATTTGTAGTCTGTGAAGAGAGAAGAACCTCTTTAGCCAGGACCGGGGTTTTGGAGAAAAGGGGGGTCTTAATAAATGTACTTTGACCTTCAAAATTATACATGCAAAGAGAGTAGGAAAACACGCCGACGGGAGGAAAAATAGATCCCGCCAGCGACTGGACACCGGGAGTGCAAAAGGAGTGTCCTAAAAGCCAAAAACCATCACCAATAATCCTACCATCTCAAAAGCCGGCCCCTAGAGTATCTCAAAGTGACGGAGAGAGGGATCCTTAGGAAGGAGGATCGATAGATACGGATGTACGATTAGGCAAACATTTCCATCTTAAATGGGGAAAAGTACTTCCACGACTCTAATAACCACCAAATCCGAACTAAGGAAAAGGAGACAGATTATTCCTGAAGATCAAGTTCCAGAACCACGAAGTAAAGGCGGAAAAAGAAGCACTCTAACTACGCTCAGTGGGCCAGGAAATCGTTAAGCTTGCGTTGATGAGCATCTGGAACAGGGGCAAAGAAGTTAAGTAAAGACTGAGTACGCTCTTACGGGGAGACACAGGAAAAAGAAAACCACAAACGATGGATGGGAGGAAAAAGAGTAATTTCCTCGAATCGCCTGATCACCTAATTACGCTGCTGTTCGCATCAGGGCGGCTACATAAGCAAAGAAAGTACCTTCGGAAAACATGAAGAGTAGGGGAAAAGGTTGGTAAAAGGAAGATCCCGTACCTCGGGAGGGACCTTACCGTATGTGCTGAATATTCCTGAGAAGAGAGGAGGAGGGGGGGGGGATTGGACGTTTTTTTAAGAGGGGCAGTAGGAGCGTCTTCGGCTCAAAGGCCGCGGGAAAGCACCACATGGGCCGAATAAGACTCAAAACCTCCGGCAGAAGAGATGATAGTCGCGAAGAAGGAAAAGGTCAAAAGGGTCGCGAAGAAAGGGGTCGCATCGAGGGGGGGAGTAGGTATTCTAGGGGAGGATTCCGCGTTCGGGGCCGTGGGGGGGGACGGGATAGAGGGGAAGAAGGGACCCTAAAATATTGAACATGGTTCAGCAGCTATCGCGGGCATGTATCGAAGAGGGGAGGGGGTACACCTCTCGGGGGGAGTTAAGGATGGGAATCACCTTTTAAACAGTAGGGAAAGGGAGGGCACTCAACCGCTCAAGAGCAGGGGAATGGCCGGCGCGTCCGTACAAGCCAGAATCTTCACTCTTTGCAAAGAGGCGGCTGTGTCTCGGGAAAAGATCCGGGCCAAGTCGACGTAAGAGGGTCTATGGAAAAAGGTCGCTGGTTCAGCGAACAGGGTTAGTTGATCCTGGGTATTTGAATATCTGCAAGGGACAAAAGGGGCAGGTGAATAATAGCAATGCTCAGGTTGGGGGGGATAAAACGGGTAGGGAGGAGGGGAAACTAATCATAAAGGGGAACACCAAGTTTACAACCTCATATTCTAAGGGGAGGGGGGAACTACAATTGGATCACGGGGGGGCCGGCAAAAAACAAAGGTCTGGGGTTACTGGTGTCCACCAGGGGAGATTGCTGGGAAATGCTTGCTGCTAGGGAGAAACTCCCTGACAGCGAGATACTGATTACCGGCGAACTTCAAAAAGGGTAACAGGCGAGTGGGGTATCTTAGGGACTCCCGGGCGCTGTCATCCGGGGGGGGGTTTCCTCTGAGGGGGAATGGGCAGTTCTCTGGGGGGATAAATAGAATAAAAAGGAGGGAAGAGGCCATTCACCCCGCGTGAATGATAATGACGAAAAGGTGAGGAAAGTCAGGATCACCTGGCTTAGAGCAAGAAAACAAGAAAAAAGGAAAAAAGAAGGCAAAAATCATTGACCGATACAGACCACACCAACAACATGACCTGACTCGCTGAAATAGGGGAAATTGAGAAGGAAGCGCAGACCCTGAACCGCACCTCACCTACAAAGCCCTTAAGAGGCTTACGACACCTAAGTAATACACAGGTTCTGGATAGGGAGTCTACCGGGGAAAGGGGAGAAGGGGTCTTAACTAGGAACTGATCAGGGCATTACTGGGAAATTAAAACTCCGTCAATAAGACCCACAGAACCCTTCTGCCAAAAGAGAGCCAAGCCATCCGGAAAGTGGCAACAAAAAACAAGTGCGGCCATTTAAAACAGAACAGCTGGCCTCCTCGAGGGGGGGTCGAAACAACCGGTACATTTTCACCGGATAAAAATTCCTCCAGACAGACCTTTTTGGGATCCCCTAGCGTCAGCGGCAAACAGAAAGAAAATAACGGTGCCAGAGTGGTAAAAACAGGGGGGGGAAGTCACACAAACCGACTCACCACCTCCTGTAGTCCCTCAGGGGTTGTGAGGGCCACAATCTGACTGACAAAAGGACCAAGAGAAAACTCCTCACGTGGCTCAGAAGACTGGTAAAGAAAACACCTCAAGTAACTTTCCTGAGGCGCTTAATCGTCGGGGCGAAACGGTTTGATGGGATAAAATGACATTCAGAGAGGGTCTAGGAAGTGTCGTGGTAGTCGGGACATCTCTTTTGGCAAATGCAATGACAAGGGCAGGGGACTCAAGTGAACTCTAGGTCTTCCTAAGCTTGATCAGCCAAAAATCTTCTCACATCGGGGCCTGGGAAAAAAGAAAGAGGCAAAGGAGAGTCCTACCAAAAACACCACTGTTCAGCAAAACGGGAGAACCTTGGGAGAAGGGGAAAGACCCCAAAAAGAACTTCCTCACTTCATACAACGCGCCATAAACAAAAGCAAAAACAAAAGCGGAATCGTCATCCACAAGAGAAGAGATCATACGAAGGGAGGAAAAAAAGGAGAAACCTAGCCGGGGACTGGCCAGGCTCCCAACAGCCCATTGCACACCGCCATCCTGAGAAAAAGCAAAGGCTTCATAGACAAGGCGCAACCCTTTTTGTATCTATACGGGGGGAACTCTAATTGGGCTTAGCGTAAACAACAAAAAAGTATTATTATTAGAGAGGGGGAAACCGAAGGACCGTTCTCGAAGATAGATCCCGATGGCAATCAATGACTTCTTGTAAAAAGAGGCAGAGGTGGCGGTTCGGTGGGTCGTTTTTTATCCTTTCCGACCCCGGGGGGATCAGGGTCTTCGACTTCCAACCCAACCCCCACCAAAAACCAAACCACAAACACAACACCCCAAAAAAAAAAAACCCACAAGACCCAACACAACAAACCAAAAACAACCGCAAAAACCCAAACACGAGGCCACACAAAACCCACCCACAGACAAAAAACACAACCACCCAAAACCACCCCCCAACGCCCCCAAAACCCAAAACAAAAAGAACGAAAAGTGGGCGAAGGATTAATTACTATTATTGGAATGGGGTTGGATGGGGTATTACTCCCTTGGGGGGTTTTGGTGTTGGGAGCTGGTGGGCCGCTGGAGCAGTTTTTGGGCGGTCGGAGGCTAAAACGGGCCCTGTCACCTCGATTACTGGGTTTAGATTTATACGAGAGGGTCTAGGTAAATCTATTGAGGGAGAAGATCTAGTAAAGGTCTTATCGGGCATAACTGCCCGCAAGCCTTCAAGGGGGGGGGGGAGGTGCATACCAGATTCCGGACCTCCCCTCTGGCCGACTGGAAGGAAGCAGGGAAGTGGTGTCCAAAAATTATTGTATCGGGACTCACAAAAAACTGGACAAGGCTCTCTACAGTGCGGGGTATGCGCACAGGAGGAGAGGGAAGAAAGGGGCGAGGAGTTTAAGGAGGGTTACTCGATGTCACACGCTTCCTTAGAATACCTGAAAGGGGTACTTATTGGGGGTGAAGGAGAGCCCGGACTTTTCAATCGAGAAAGGAAGGGGGAGGGTGAGGGGGGTGTCCTCTTACGGACCTTGTAGGGTTTTGGGGGAATCATAACGAATGTGAGAAGGGGGAGGAGCGGGATCAGTTTAAGGGGGGGAGACTTTTCTTCTGGGGTGTGTGTAAAAAAGGGGCTGTCGTCTCAGCGCGGTGCGTGTGTGGTAGTTCTGGGGGTTCACTGCGCCCCGGACGGGGGGGGGGGGGGGAACAAAGCCCCGGATGGGGCACTCGGGAGAATGTTAAGGGCGGGAGGGGTAGGGGACAAGGGAGGTTGGGGCTTTGATGACTCGAGGGAAGGAAGATCCAGAAGTTCGGAGATCTTGTCTCTATACCTAACATCTAGGTAGACAATGGGGTGGAGGTCAAGATAAACCCGCGGGGCAGGACGTGTGAGTGTAGCCAGAGCACGCTTACGATAGGGAGCAATTCACGTAATGGTTCGAGTGGGGGGAGGAGAGTCGATTGAGGCAGACTAGGGGAAACTCTTATGTCGTGTACGAATTTGATAGGGGGAGGACGGGGATCGCAGTACGAAAGCTATGCAACAAAATCATGAAAAGAGGGGAACCGGGACGCGACCATTCTTGAGGTGGAGAAGGTAAGCCCTCGCTATTTAAAAAGGGATTCAAGGGAGGGAATTTAGCCCTATAAAAAGCGCTTAACAGGCACTGGTGAGACCGGGCCCGTTATGTGGCGAGGAAGCTATTTCATGCAAACGGCTCATCAATCCTGTCCAAAACTCGAGAAAGGTCAGTGAACACAGGTCGTAAGAGGGTGGCAGGACAAAAAGGGAAGGGAAGTCACCACTACTGACTCGGGGAAAGGGGGGGGGAAGTTGGGTTTTTCAAGGAGGGAAGACTTATTACTCCTTCATCGCCAGGAGTCAATCATAAGTTAACTCAGATGAGACTATGGCGTACGCAAATCCCGGAAAAAAAAAGCAAGCTCCAAGCAAGTGGGAAAAAGCCGATGCCTCCAAGAGAAGGGCAACACTAGACCAGACGGAGAAAAGTTTTCGGGCACTGACAATCATTCCGTGTCGCCATCCGTGAAAAAAAAGGGGGGAGAAGAAAAGGGAGACACCAAAATTTCATAAGTCCTGGTTGTGCACCTGGGCTTATCCTCGGAAGTAACATTTAGCACTTTATACATGGCGGAGAAAAGGGAAAAAGGGGGGTAAACACACTGAGCGCCTGGGCAGATCCACCATCTTAACATCCCTTTTGAAACAGAGGGGAACTGGGGGGGTGGAAGAGCCGGCCACAATGCCTCTACCTGCGAAGCCGTAAATATAGGAAGAATCCCACATGGGGATCTGCGTCCCGCGGGAGAAGAGAAAGCCGTCGATAGTCAACATCAGACGAAACGTTGTTTCTTTGCATATGAGGACAGGGGCGAGGCTGGGAGACGAAGGAAAAGAACAGGCGTTTAAGACACACAGGACCAGTAGGTCCCAGAAACTTCCGGTCTCACACGAGTCGGGGAGGTGAGGTCTTAAAGGGGCGCGCCCGCGCCGAATGGTCTTTCCAACATTGGGAAACGTTAATCGGGGGAGAGAGAGCATCAGGGCTCGGGGCCCGGATGGGTACTAAAAAGGGGGGACGCGCGGAGAGGAGTGAGATGAAGACCTGCTCGGGGGGTCTAAAAAACAAATTATTATTAGTAAAAAGTGATATTTCATAAGCGCCTATCTAAATTAAACGGCTGTGCTCAGCATCGTTAAAAGGGTTCCCGATGATCATCATCTCCAGCGTAGGCGGCTTAGGGAACATGTTATCAACTTCGGAGGAAGGGCTAGGGTTCTTCCGAAGTATCAAGAACGTGATCGAATTGAATTTTATGTCTTATGAAGTAATATCCTAATCGGAAGAGGATGTGGGGGGGTCCCTATCTCAGTTGGCCGAGCTTAAAAACGAATCAAAATTGCATAAAATAAACAAGCCCGGGTAGAATCTGAGGCTCGTGATCATCTCTCATAGCCTTAAAATGAACTAAGAAAGGTGTAGTATTCGATCCTGGTATTGTCGCGGGAGAGGGACGTGGGGAAGGGAGCAAAAAAAGGAACGTTACCGACCAAGGGCTGTCATCCTTTGCAAGTTAATGATCCTACGCGGCGTTTCATAAGCGCGGTGTATCCGGTGGCTTCCCGGGGTGAAAGTAAAGGTCAGCGCAAAAAAAGGGACCGTGATGCCTCGTGATGAAGAAGAGAAAAGCTGGGAGAAAGCGTCCGGAAGGGGTTCTGGGGCCCACGAAGAGACAGCTTCGACGAGATGAAACGCTTGTAAAACTTCCCTTCATTGTGAGATGGCTTCATCTGAGGGGGAAGGGATAGGGCCCTGGCGAGGGGGCGATTCGTACCACTGACAGCTTAAAGCTCAAGAAACAGAGGGACTGGAGAGGGGGGGGAGCCACCTTGAGGAAGGGCCTAGCTAACGCCCGTCCGGGGTGCACACCTTCCACTCTTCTTGATGACCCTTAGGAAAAGAACTTTCGGGACTCACTGCAAGAACGGTCTAACTTACAAGGAAAGAAGATTTCTTCGAAGATTAGAATAATTCCTATCCAATAACTACCTCTAAGGGGGTATTAAAAAAGGGCCGTTCGAAGGTTAAAACGAAGGTGTAGGCTCCCCGGCGCTTAATGCGGTTTCCTCTTTTGTCTTGGAGGTCGGTTGATCCAGCTCCCTGACTGGTCGCCTTGGTCTCGGGGGGAATGTATCCCTCCATCACCAAAAGGGACCGCCTACACAGCAAAATCAGGCCCTTTGAGACTGCTTCAAAAGGAAATGCCAAAGTAAGGAGTGGGGGCATCTTGAGCGGTAATCAACTCCTTGTACGCGTGGTTCGGGGAGAAGTATTCACGACACGTGATAATCCCGGAACTACAAGGAAAACAGCATAAAAGAAAGCAACATGAAAAGACAGAAAAAAGATACACAAAAATTACGTGGAAGGGCATGAGACGGAGGCCGGCCCTAGACCGAGCAAAAGGAAAAATCATAAAGAAGAACGAGCGACGTCGTATTTAAAAGACCTTCTTCCCGCCATGTACTATATGAGTTAGGGATCGGGACCGAAGCTACTAAGGGGAGTCTGGTATCTTTCCCGGAACTCAAAAAAGGATCACAAATCAACCGCCTCCGGGAAATCGTAATACAAACCAGCCCACCTGACCGCTTCGAACCGAGCATAGCATAAGGCCGTCATCCAAAACCGAACAACCAGAAGGGGAGGGAAAGTGAAACCGTCTGGCCGGAACGATTTTCTACCATCAGCCTAGTCATTGTGCAACATATCATCTTAATCCACGGAAAGTCCTCCAGGCGGTTTGATAATGCATCTCAAAAAAAATTCAGGAAGGGAACAAAACACCACCCACGTATATTCTCCGAGGACGGAGGGAAGAAGGATAACCACCGCACTGGGACACAGTGAACGGGCCTTTAGGTTTGACCGACGCGTTTGGTTATTGAAAAGCAAAAGGGGAGGGGAGGAAACTACCCCGATAATGACTCCTAATTCCCGAAGGGAGAACTAAAAACAGAAAAGAGGGGGCGAGAGCTGAGGCTGTCTGGAGCAATCAAGTAGTCTATTCATTATAACACACCCGTCTTCACGCTCGTCAGGAGGAGGGAAAGCTTTTGGGAGGTGCTATGGCAGCAAAAAAGAAAAGGGTACCCAGACCAGTTCACTTTATCTCGCGATAAACAAGGAAGATCAAAAACAACAGACTTGACGCAGGAATTATCGGAGACGAGCTCGAAACACTGGAATACAAGGGAAAGAAAAAGGTTTTTTCCAAGGGTAGACCATCAGAACGACATCTCTGACACAAAAACTCAACACCGGCACCTCAGAGATCAATCAGGGGGAAAGAAGACAGAAGACAATGCTCCAAGAATGGTGGAATAGTTCTTGGCTCGAAAGCCCCCCTGTCCTACCCATAATGCAAAAGGGGAGATAATTTTATTTCCAGAGTTAAAGCTGTGAGATATCTAACCGGAAGGGAGGATCGTCTCAAAAAAAAAAATTAAGAATATGACAAAACTGTTCCTCTCTAGAAAACTGGACCTTAAGAAAAAGGGAAGCGGCATCCAAGAGGGACTCAGGAGTGCCCTTGGGAGGGTTGTGACCAATCTAGGAAAGAACTGTGAAGAGGAGCAGGGAATTCTGTACAGTTACGTAGTCGTACTGGCGGTGGGGCTAAATTAGAGGGGGAAAGGCCGGGGGGGAAGTGCAGGAAAGTGGAGCGTTTTCATGGGGACGATGGGGAGGGTAGTCCTAAGGTGAGGTAACCTCACCAGGCATTAAAGTGGATCTTATTAAAGAACTACGAGGAGAGTCACATATTGGGGGAGGGAGAGTGGAGAATGAATCTAGAGAGGATGAAGTCCCTTCGCACCTTTTTCACGGGGTCGTAAGAAAAAGAAATGAATAACATACCCTCTTCTGAAATTGACAGATAATTCGAGTTTGGGGGGTTTAAACATATCCATTCTGGACTTCCGGAACAGAGGGATCGAAAATACGGCCAGTTCGGGGGAGGGGGGGGTTAGGAAGGGAAAGTTTAGTATCCGCGAGATTAGAGGGTCAGTGGCTCTCTTAACCAGGGTGCCCGCAATAGGACGAACGGCGGCCCAATGTGCCGGGGAGCGGGGTGAAAATAGCCGCTGGAACAGCTGGTAACCAACTCTGGAGAGACTGAGTGGAGGGAAGTGGAGGGAGGGAATCCAATGGGGTGGATAACTGGTCCTCAATTTCTCTTATGAGGAATATGAAGTGGACCGGAAAAAGGGGAAGAAAGGAAGGGGTATCCACTTCTGAGGGCCCATTTTCTTTTCACGGAAGGGGGAAAATTTTTTGAAAAGAGGAAGGGGGGGGGGAGAGAACAGGAACCTCACGGGGCTGGCGGTGGACTTTCAGAACTTATTGCAGGGTTGCAAGTAGGAATTTTGTCTGTTAAGGGCACGATCAAACCGTTCTTACCTGGAGTAGTAGGGGAATAAGAATCATAGAGGAACGCGAAAAGGGGACTAGGTATTCGCCGGTCTGAGTCGGGTGTTTCGGGAGGAAGGGTCTTGGTCGGCATCCCAAGGAAGGAAAACTTCTCTCATTTAACACGTCATTTGCTTTTTGTGGTGCTGTGATAGTAAAGTGTATTGGGCTTATAGTGTACGGGGGCTTGGGGACGGTGAAGCTTCAAATTGATATGGTCACAGTGATACACAGAATCGTCAACGACATAGATGAAGGACCGCGTAGTACTCTCGACGATATCTGATAGCAGGGGTCCTCCCCCCGGAAATGACCAATAATCTTACCCACAAGTCTTAAAGCTAGCTCCAGAAGGCCAGCGACACAGGCCTTGGGGTTACAGTTATTGATGCTGAATAGCGCGGGAAGGAGGGAAGAAATCTTCAGCCGTGTCCGCCAGGATATCATCGTTTAACATTTCTGCACAGCTAATGGGGGATGCAGTGTACTGGAGGTAGGGGGCATTCCGAAAGAGGCAAAGAAGAGGGGAAGGGGTTCAAAGGATTTCTATGGCAGCACCCTTTTCTCTCAAGGATATTGGAATGCGTGCCCGTGTACTCAGCAACGACAGCGCCAATCTCCCCTTGGAAAAAGAAACGGGGACCTATACCAAGCGGAGGAAAGGGAAGTGGGGTGGAAGAAAGAATTCTTGACAAAACCGCCCACAGAGGGGGGAGAAAGCATTGAGATGATGTTCATAAAGAGGAGGCAGCCAATCAAAGGCGCAGGGGGGGGGCGAAAGGCTGGACCTCCTCTTGACTGTACAAGTTTCCTCCCGCCCGGTAAGAAAGAAAAAAAGGAGAGGAAAAAACCGCCTCAGACTGGCAGTCCCGAAGATCCCGCCCAAGTGCCGCGCCCTAAACGTTAAGGAAAGAAAAAGGGGCCGAGCGACCACCAGGGAAGAACCGCGAACTCATTATCTCGAATACGCAAAGCGAGCCATTTTCGTTATTTGGATTGAAAGCACGAGTACGCGGTGGAGAGATCAAAGGGCGTCACGGAGGAAGAAAAACGCACGAGCAACTAGGACCACCAAAAAACCGGCAAGCGAGTTGATACTCTAATCCATCCTCAGGAATCCAGGGAAGATCGGCGGTCCTAGGCTACCGCAGCCTGCTTTGGGGAGGTTCCCAAAGGTTAAGGAGCCGAGTAGGTTGGATTGAAAATGTTACCGCTGTCACAAGTGAAAGAAAAAGGCCGATACGCGTTAAGAAAGGCGAAAGGCGCTGCCGCTATAAAAGAAAAAAAGAGGGAAGGATTAAAATAGAGGAGAAGAAAGGGAGAGAGATCGACTGAAAAGAGATCCTTCGTCTTTAACAATAAAAAGGTAAATCCTCATCTGGGCAACGGCGAAAAAAAGTGGTCAACTTAGGAGAAGAGGTTATGGCGGGGACACGAGATCGACCCTTCGTAGGTCAGACGTATGAGGGCATATCTGATACTGGCGGGTTGGGGTCAAAAACACAAACCAAAAAAAACCACACAACCCACCACCCACACAAAAAACGAACCCCAACACGCCCAACAACCACCCACAAAAAAAAAAACCACAAAACACCCCCCACAACCCACCACAACAACAGAAAAAAACAAGCTAGCCGGTAATGGGGAGGGAGCTTCTAAATGAAATGGCACCGGGCATAAATCGAACACCGGCGTCATCCTAGATCGGGAGATGGTCATTCCAAGGAAGAACCGCAGGAACAATTCTCTGGTAGCGTGGAGGGGAGGAATGCTAAACGTGGAGCAGTCTCGGGCTCTTTGATGTGGCAGTGCTAGCCACCAGGCTTAGGGAAGGGAAAAAGGGCTGGTAAAAAAGAAAAAGGGTTCTTGCATGGAAAAGAGGGGAGCTCTTTTTGGTGACGCGCGATGTGGTAATTGTTAAGGGGTGTTAAACTCTTCAACTGTGGGAAAGCACAGGCTAAAAACCCGGCCGGGAGAAATGCTGGCGATGCTGCCTTGAGAGGTAATGAGAGCTTTGGAAGTCGAGGTGCTTTTACCCGAAAGGACATTCGAAGAAGAGCTTGTCGAGTCCCATTGCAGCGGCTTGACGGGGCGCGGACTTATAGGTGTGGAATGCGCTACGTAGGGGAGAGGGCCGGAAAGGACTGTTAGGCGAGAATTTCTTCACCGCGGGCGCAATGTGACCCTCCGTTTCAAAACCCAAAAAAAAAGAAGAACTCTTCGTGGAGGGAGGAGACTGTTACCTGCTCACCAAGGGGAATTTTCAAGGGTGAACCGTCAGGGCGTGAACCTCTGGCGGGACGACGAGGGAGAAAACCTGACCTCGCCTCACGACATCAAGAATACACGGCGCGCTACCCATGCGCAGGGTGTAGCTAGGACGACCGGACGCTTCGATGCAGCCGGGTCTCTTATGGTCTTTCATGTCAGGCTTGGGAACGGATAGTCACCGCTAGCTGGGTAGATGAAGGAACGAGGGGGCACTAGAAGGAAGCCGCGACGGTGAGTAATGCGGAACCTGTTCTTTCAAGATCCCAAGGAAGAGGATGAGCAAAAGAACAGGAATCAGGGAGAAGCTAGCACGAACCAAAAAAGAACTCGCCCCCTAGTCACAAATTAACTACTCTCTTCGAGCTGAGAAGAGGGATGAAGAATCCTGGTAGAGAATGAGGACTGAGAAAACGAAACTCACCTACTACGCCGAAGAAATACGAAATAGGACACCCCTTGAGGGGGTATCGTACTACGGGCTACTTGGCTTAGCGGGCCAAAGACCTCAAGAAAAAAAGCGAGGCCCCTCAGGACATGCCTGCACGCCAGCCAAAGAAGGTAGGAACCGCGAAGACCTCGTCCATCCTGAAAATGGCCGCCGGGCTGCCGGGGAAAACAAATCTTGAACTCCTCTAATTTGTCTAAAAGAAGAAAAAGGGCAACCTACGATCTTATCACCTCGAAAGGGATGAGGGAGAGCTCCCATCCAAAAGTGTAAGGTGGGGGGGGGGTGCTCACAAAACCATCACACGTGAAGTCTCCCTGCTGTTTGGTACAAGAAAGTAGTCGTTTCACCCAAGATAACCACCAGTGGACGAAGGAAGAGCAGCGAGGGGGGGGGGGTTACAAATCAGACATCGTGACCATCTAAACTCACTGGGACCTCATCCATGTTGTTCGAAGAATAAATCAACCTCACAGAAATGGAAGGGACTGGCGAGGCACCAGTGGGTCGGGCTACGATCAGACTACTTTCTATCGTTTATAAAAACCAGATAACTCTTCAAGGTCGAAATCTTTTTGAGGGCCGGGAGAAGCGGTAAAGACACCGTGAACCTTCACTGGCAGCATTATCAAGCGCGAAAGAGAACACCTTATCCCCATATCAGAAGGAGCGGAATACCCCTTTCACCGGCGGCTCGGGGGTGTTCGCCCAAAGGGAAGCCACTTAGGAAACCGAGTCACATCGACATAAAACCTACGGAAAACCTGGAGGAAGGAGAAGCTCCACCAATCCGAGCAAATACAATAGTTGACGAAAGGCGAAGATGCCTCCGAGCTCCACACGGTCTGTGTGAACAGGCAACTGGAACCAGGGCATCCGCCAGCCATGGGTACTCATCGGGTCTCCTGATGATTTCCATAGGATCTTTGAGAAAAGGGAAGTCTTTTAATCCAGCTAACCAACGGATCTGAAGGGAGAGAGAGATTACCATAAGTGTCGCAGAGCTCACAGAGAATCAATCCCCATTAAATAAAAGCGGAGAAGGGGGCCATGGAATTGTGGGGTGGCACACGGGCGTTTGTGAGGCACAGGAAGGAACTTTGAGATAGGCGGCTGCCTTGGGTCAGGGGGCTGTCATTGACGATTTCTTTCAGGGGAGGCCGATGGTGCCTGCGTTTTTGGCGGAAGGAAAACGCTGAGACCGCGGGGGAAGACGGGAGCATGCTCGTCGCGGAGACCCCGCAAGAGTTGGAGAGGGATGACGCTATGAAAGGCACTTGAATCAGGTGGTCGCTGGGGGGTCTAAAGCCCTTAGACTGCCGGACACTTTTGGAGGGAAGAAAAAGGATGCTACACCCACGGAAGACATGAAATAGAAAAGGATAAGAGAAGGGGTTTATCCCGGGCACAGGCGAGCATCTCCTCAGTCCGTTTCTTTGAGGTGGGGGATCCCATGTGATTCGTAGACACTTATGTAAGGGGGAAAAAAAAGTGGTCGGACGATGAGGGAAAAAAGACGTCGGCGCTCTCTTCCCGGTGGACGTAGGGGGGTGAAATGAAGCAAAGGAGTGAAAGGCTGTACCATGCATATCAGTAGGGTTTGTTTGCTATAAGAGGTTAGGTTGGTGAGCTAAACCATTTCGCTGGATTGGGGTATGAAAGGAACGGTCTTGGTGAAGGGATGGTGAACCACAAATCGTCAGGCGGCCGCTTTTTTTGAGGGGGAAGAAAGAGTGTGGTTGTTTGGCCACGCGAACGAGAAAAGAAGCGTGGAAGCACGACACGGGTCTGGGAGGTGAAGTTCAAAGGGTGGCATGTGTCTATGTTCGGGAGATTAAAAAAGCATTTAGGGGATAGATCCTCGTCTTAGACCAGCACACCTCGAATTACTTTTAGTCAATCGAAGGCAGAAAGATTGAGGCGTTTTCGACGCGAGGGGGGTCAAAAGGCAGAGGAGATCACTTAAATTGGTGATTTTTTGTGATAGGGTCATGGTTGAAAATTATTCAGAGTGGCTTGGAGGCGGGAATGGGGAAAAAAAAATTGTAGATAACGTTTGAGCAGATACGCGCGGTCTATCCATCCATAGTCCAGGAGGTTATAAAGGCATCCCAGCTTAGGAATAGTACGCTAGACAAATTAAAGAAACCGAAGAGGAAAAACTCCGACAACCGAATCAAGTAGGGAAATCATTCTAAAAAACATTTAAAGCTTTGATAAGAGGAGGGGGTAATTATGTGAAACTTATTAACGGACTCGC